>Ga0222719_10000317_pt1 | contig 48856 bp, 34 predicted proteins | sample C33_34DmetaG_FD_165039 | JGI IMG/M metagenome (GOLD analysis project Ga0222719, IMG submission 165039) | Estuarine water microbial communities from San Francisco Bay, California, United States - C33_34D | ecosystem: Environmental > Aquatic > Marine > Unclassified | place: USA: California...
TAGCATCATTAGCTGGGTGGTCGAGAGCACCAACTAACGAACGGTCACCAATCTTCTCTTGGATAGCTTGAACTTGTGCTTCAAGAATCTTACGAGGGTAGATTCTACCGTTGTTGTTCTGCTCATCGCATTGCTGGAACTTGCCTCGCAGACGAAGACGGGAATTACCTTCAGTGCCTTCCTTAATAACTTTAACTTGTTCTAAAACATTACACTCAACGAGTAACATAATAACTCCTATTTTTGTTTACGAGACCAGTATTTCTTGCTCTTGAATTTACCGGTCGATTGCTTACCATGCCGTACTAATGTCCGCACAGCATATTTTTTCACATCTGAAAACTTAGAGGGGATACTACCTGGGGAAAATCCCTTAGCTACACGACCTCCAACTTCTTGTTCATCGTCCTTGCCCCACTTACGCTTAGTGATAACATAAAGACGATTTGAGTTCTTAGTAGAGAATATTTGACCCACGTAGCCCTTCTTCAAGGCAGTTGTAATGGAATCATAAACCTTAACACGGGACTTGGAAGCCTTGGTTTTAGCTCCACTTTTTTTCATTTTGGACCTACCTTCGGCAGAGCCTTGAGCTTTGCTAGCCCTGGTTTCTTTTATTACCCCTACGAGATCCATTTTTTTTCTTCCTTGTAGAATAGCCAGTGCCAAGACCACCCACGGTACTTATTTCTTGCATAACTTCTTTAGCTTCCTTTAGAAGTTGTTTTAAATTCTCAACGAGAGACTCTAATCTTTCTTTTAAGATTGTAGCCTCAGTAATAGGTTCAAACACAGGCATCATCGCCTGCTTCTTCTCAGGATCTGAAGACTCTGTGAGAGCATTGTTGAAACCTACTATTTGATCTACAAAGGCGTCGGGCACAACTACGGCTTTGAGACCATCATCAACAATACGATCTGATCCAACAGCTACAACCTCCTTCACAGGGGGCGTAGTGCTAAGAATGCCCTCTGTGAGGGCTAATAAGTCTTTCGTAGAGGAGCCCATGCTGGCTTACTCCTCTTCGTATTCTTCCTCAAAGTCCTCGTCGTCGAACTCTTCTTCCGACTCCTCCAGGTATTCACCTTCCATTTCGAGGGCTTCGTTGATTGTGCCAAGAATAAAGTTAACACACTCTTGCATGTTTTCTTCTGGGATCGGATCATCTAACTCCGACTCACAAAGAGGGCAAACGTGCTCTTCAGTTTGAGCTTCTTCAACAACCTCAACTTCCTGAGACTCTTTCAGACCCGTGTTCAAGGCAAGTTGGTTGGCGGCAAGGATCTTGCCAACAAAATCATCATCAACATTAATGTAACGCATAATAAACTCCTGTATGTATATGTATCTAGTTTATGTAATTAAAAGCAATAAAATTATATATTGAACTTCGTGACGTTCTTCCTGTCCTGGGTCGTCACAATAGTTTTAGAATCTTCTGCAATAATACGAGACGAATTGTCCGACCCGTTCTCAATATTTTCAATCTGTATGCCTCCGCGTAGACCGTTGGCGATATCTAAAATAAGCTCTTTGGATGAATCATAGAACATCTCCCCTAATCTCGTAATAGGCATTCTGCTGAAAACATCATACCATGTTATAGACGTTGCATTATATGTGGAGGAGAGATAGTCTACCACCTCCCTCAACATGTAAGCCGTACCATAAGCGGATAAAGGTGTCGAGCCGGATGTGTAAGTAGACGCGCTAGCAGAGTAAAAAGTATCTATGAAATCAAGCTCAGAATATTGATAACCTATATTTTGATCGTCCGCCGACTCACCTATACCTACTCGACCTACTCCGTCCTGAAGTTTTAAACTATATGCTCTAAACATCGGAGCAGGCTTACTGTCTATAGTAGCGTCTGGGGCAGGAAGAACAGATAAGGTCCTAACATGCGTGTCTCCGTAACTGACGAGTTTAGAACTTCCGTTGAACGGATTATACTTACCTCCTGCCACAGGAGATACTACAAAGCTGAACGGAATATTTCTAACAAACCGAGACCCAATACCAGAGAACCCATTATCATTGAATCCTTTCATGGTGAAGTCATTCAACGAAGCTACAAAAGAAGAAGTATCTAAAATATATCTGTATAAGGGATCTCGATAATCAACACATAACATCACAGTGTTAAGTGCGTTATTATTCATATGGACTTGTATGTCCGAGCTAGCCGTTAGTCTTGAATATGTTGCGCTGTAGTTCTCTACTAAAGAATCACTAAAGTAATCACCAACAACTGAGCTTAAGTTGATAGCAAAGAATAAAGGTTGAATACTATCAGCACCTGAATCACCCACAACAAACTCATGTTTATTCTCTGCGGATGACGCAGAGATCTTAATAGCTGGATCAATGTCTAGCATCTCTAAAACTTTTACTCGCACAGGAGCAGGCGCATAGTAAGCATCAGTGATGATATTGTTAGTCTGAACCGCGACTCCTTGAGAGTTTAAATCGGTAGCGTCTATGTAGTAGCCTCCACCGTTACCTATGTTGAGCTTGTCGGGAGCACCTATGCTCGGAACAGTTATTTGATCTAACGCTGTAATCTTATCAACTTGAAATCCTTCATTAGGTACGCTAAGTTCCTTAAGAGTTCCATCAAGAGTTGTAACATTTACACCCATATTCAAATCCTCATTTAGAGGACGCATTCTATTTATTTGAAAGTTTCTCCAATTTGAAGATTTGTTATTTTGAAAGGTGTATAAGTTATTAATCAAGTAACTGATGGCTAATCTATCTGCATACTCTTGCTCATTAGGCTTTTGTAAGACATCGAACTTATCCGAAAACTGACTCTCAGCAATTTGAATGTAGTAATCTACATCAAACTCATCCAAGGTGCCTTCTAAGATATGCTTCCTTACAACGTTTAAAAACGTAGAGACTCCAACCGGCCTACCCCCTACGTGTCGAATATACTCAAAAGCATTTACGAGCCTAGGGCTTAAACTCCTTAGTATGTTTTCATCAGATAAGTTTTGAAGAGTGCTCTCTCTCCAAGAATCAGTGCCTTCTCGATTACTAAGTAGCTCCGCAATATCAAGGGTTATTTCTCTGTTTAATGCTTTTGAGTTGTAGTTGTTAGGGACAAGTTCAGTGCCTTCTTCCGACTCAGACTTGAAGAAATTAAAGTCTGGATCAAATAAGGTGGGTTGAACAATGCTTCTGTTAATATCTCTAAAATCTTCCTCTTGCACTAGCTCCTCAGCGGTTATAACCCTAGCATTCATAGCTTGCTGGTTCTCAGTTATTTTCTTAGACTCACTATCAGCTTTAACGGATAATGAAGGGGTTGCAGGTTGCGAAACTTGTATAGACGGAGCGGGCTCTATAGGATCTCTTGATGTCAGGGGTCTAATAAGGGATGGTTCAGAAGGTAAACCTGTAGTTGGTCCTTGGCCCTGGCCTCCTGTGGTTTGAGGAGGGCATGGTAAATTAGTAGAAGCGAAGGTAGGACAGGAAGACAAACACTGATTTATAGTTGTGTAGACACAAGCAGGATCAGTAACCACTACGCCATTAGATGAAACAAAATTAGGACTACAGGGGACACAAGACTGCACAACCCCTGTAATAGTTGCTTGGTTTAGTGGTAAGTTTTGTTGACCTGGGCAAACAGAAACACTATCTGCTTGGCATTTATAAAACCCACCAGTTTGAGGGCCTTGAGCCGCAGGTAAAGGCGCTGGAACACCTGGGATTGTAGGTGGTGGTGCAGTCGGACCTCTAACAGGACCTCCTGTGATTGGACCTCTAGACGGGCCTCCTGCACCTCCCCCTGGGTCTGCCGGTGGGGGCGGTGGCGCAGGTCCTGCCGGTGCCGGAAATCCAGGTCCAGGCCCTGTCGGTGTAGGTATAGGCTTTGGTTGAGAAGGTATGAAGGGAGGGTCAGGAGGATCAGGAGGTGATGGAGTTACAATAACTGGAGATAATGGAGGCTCGCTTCCTCCCCCACCTGGACCTTGAGTTCCAGGCAGGAAGCCTCTACCGCAAGGATAAACAGTCGGATCGCCAGTTACAACCATGTGCCATATTATCTACAAGTAATAGTAGGATCGTTTGTTCTCATCTTAGCCCCGTTAGAACCAAAAGACTCCTGAATCATATTACCATCAATGCCAACAACTTCCCATTGAACCGATGGGTAAACTAAGGGGACAACGGGGTTAAGGTAGGATGGTTGTGTGTATCTGGAATCAGTTGGCTCAATTTCTTCTAAGCTGATCCCGCTCCGAATCGTATTTAAACGACTATCGAAAGCCGCTCTTCGGGGTTCCGGCTGTGCGTTATTAGAATAACCGGCGGCATCACATCCATAAGTACCCCAGGGGCCACCACCGATTAACTGCATTTGTGGCTGGGCGAACCCTGCCCATAGTTCTGCGTTATTTCTACTTGCCCAGGGCTTTATATTACCATAATCCAATTCTGTCCCCGCCCACGCTACGCATATAACGAAGTAATCTTTGTACTTTTGAACCCAAATACCGTTGCTTGCACGAACATTATTTTCTATCGCCGCTCGCGTATCGCATAATGGAATGCAGTGTAAAAGTTTAGCATTTACATGATAATCATTAACCCAAGGAGTATTATCAAGATTTAACTTTATCCTTTTCCTTACAAAGTTAATTTGGACATTTCTATTATTGCCATTTGCAAAGGCTGGGTTTACCGTAAGTTCACCCCTAGGCCCTAAAGGTATGAGGCCATTGTTGTCACCCCACCCATACATGGCAAATCTATCAAATCCGTAAGTATCTCTAATATTCTCTATGTTTTTATTTTGGCCGTCGTCAAGATTCGTTATCCAAGGAGGCATATACTTGGCATGACCGCCCGCTCCTCCATACTCTCCCATACCAGGAAGTCCGACGTTAATGTGATCACAAACACGATCACCTGTATATTCACCCTCGTTATACCAAAGGGCTTTATCCCAATCAGGAAAATAAGGAATAGAGCCTGCTGGATATCCGAATTCAGATTCAATTAAGTCTACAAACTGATTCATGGTGGCATTAGTAATACCACCCGCTGTAGAAGTTTTAGCGTGTTTTATTAAAGCCCCTTCAGGACCCCAATAACCACCACAAATATTACCAGCGGCAATGACTCTAGTGCCGTTAGATGTGCCTGCTGTAGCAGCTACAGTGGGCGCGGGCGTAGAACTGCCCATAGAATCAATTCTGTTTCTAAGATCGCTGTAGACCTCCTTACGAACTTTCTCTAACTGAGCCTCAGTAACGACAGGGTTAGCTATAGATACTTGAGGGGTAGCCGCAGCAATACCCGCTCTTTCATTGTAAGCTAATTCAGAGGTTCTAAAGAAGGGTCTAATATCAATGATGTCTTCATTAGTGATTAGATCCGCAATAGGACCACCTGGGGTTTGAACTCTAATGTAAGCAATCGGAAGAATAGATTGACCGATCAAAGGGAAAGCGTTAGTCTCAAGGTTCTCAGAAAGAACCGGAGCCAAGTTCATCAGATCGTCAGGCGACGGGAAAGAGCCCCGTATGACACCGGCAGATGTCGTGAACCCGTTGTTTGTGCCATTCTCATCGCCAGGGTGAGCCAACATAATCGGTACACCATTAAGATCTTGAAGATCTACCCTATCATCAGCATTATTATTGTTTGTGGATGTTTGCCTCGATATACCAACACCAGCGCCCTTAAGAATGCCAAGAGTAGGTTGAGTAAGTCGAGTCGGATTTCCATTAGAATCAAACTTAGGGATTGTAGTAGACTCTTCATCGACAGCTTTAGAGTAAATGAATAGAAGGTCGATTCTCTGATTAGCATTCAAAGGGTTCTGATTGCCATCAGCATCTACGTAAAAGAAATCAGCGGAATCAAAGTCTGGAATAGTGATCTCTAATTCTTCTGCAACATCCACAACAGAGGTTCTAATCGCTCCACGCCATCTTTTGATAAACTCAGATTCGATCCGACCTTGCTGACTACCAGAAGGTCTCTCACCAAGAGTGTAAACGTTCCTGATAAGAGTTAAATCCCTAGTGGTATCAACTGTGTTATACTTCAGTATAGCGCCAATGTAATTTGGGTATAATGGCCTGTCATCGGGACCGAAATCTCCATCAAGCTGACTGTAACCGGGAGCACTAACGTTTAATAGGTCAGGACCATTACGGTGGCTTATCCCATCCCCATCATCAAACGGAAACACAAACGCTCTTTCAGCAAGGCCATTCATGTTCAAAGCATCGCCCTGAAGTCCGTTTTGGAACTCAGCGAGAACTGCGGAAACAGATCCAATGTTTGTCTGAACTCTCCAGGTGTTAAGGTCAGAGATAGTTCCGTCATTATTTACTGTATTGCTGAATCCAGTAATCTGTTCAATGACCTGCAAAGGTGTAAGATCATAAGCATTGTTGATTCTGGCAGTATACTTACCCGGCTTAACTTTAACCTTACGGTCGTTACCTGTGGCATAGGGTTTTAACTCAGAGAACCCAGATCTGTCAATTTCTATCTCCTTCTTATTGTTTTGACGACTAATAATACCATCAACTTGATCTTTTAAGAACCTCTGAGATTCTTCCAATTGCTTGATTGGAATATTGTCAACTTCAAAGTAATAAGGATCATTAGCCTTAAAGTGCCTAACAGGATTCACGAAAGTGTAAGCCGTGTCGTAGTATCTAATTTCATTAACCATTAGTTATCCTTCTTAAGATCAAAGTTATTTATGGACGCAACACCCTTGCCGTAATCATAATCACTATAAGAGTCTCCACCAAAATCTTTAACTCCATAATAGCCCTGAACAATCTTTGCTAATCCAGACTTACCAACGGTATTATGTTTTGCATTTGCGAAGGTATTGAGCGCAGAGTCGTCAAGAACCGCTCTGGTGGAGTTTGGGTTAGCTAACATCGAAGATGCGTAGTAGAAGCCAGAAGTTTGAACATTGCCATTAGCATCTCTTGTGAGGATACTAATGTGGTTAGACGATGCTCCAAAGAGTGAATCAACTGTTGAAGCTATGAGGTTGCCAGAGAAGTTATAACCTTGAGCGAATACTTGTCTAGCCCACCCGTCAAGATCATTATTAGCATCATTTGCAACCATGAAATTTGTAACAGGATCAACCGAGAAGTATAACCTAAATGCTCCAAAGTTCTCACCACTGGCAGACCTTCCAAAAGGATTATCCTCAGACTTCCCGTAGTAATCTAGGACCGACAAGCTGCTAGTGTCGGGTGTCGATATAGGTGCCGCTGAGACGCCCCACGAACCAGAAGGCCCATGGTAACCGCTATCTCTAGGGTGAACACCACTCACAGAGATGTAAGAAGCTTTAAGCAACGACTCATCAGCGATATTCCAGATGAATAATCTAGAGCAGTCAGGACCTTCTAAGGGAGCAGTGCCATCAATATCGTAAATAACTGAAGATGTTGTGGGCCAAGTTGCCGGGAAGTGAACATTGTTAGTTTGCACTAAACTGTTCTCAACAGCCCTAAGGCACATACCTCCAGTAGATATATCGGATATTGCATTATTCATATCATGAAGATATCTACGAGCAACAGTAGCAACAGTAGGTGACATGCTTACAAAAGTGTATTTACTATTACCTGTCGGCAAAGTGGGGTTATCAACCACAGCAGTTGCATCGATATTTGCATTCGGATAGAATTGAACAAACCCTGCGCTGGCATAATTATCCATAGCGGATAACTCATAATCTTCATTCAGAATAACGGAGCTTCCGTAAGAGCCTCTAGTCCACTTGTTCTGATAGTCACCCACGTTTTCTATTAAGATATTAGAGTTCCTATTCGCCACCAGACAAGCTCTTGTAGAGTGAAGCTCAACCATGGTGTGGTTGTTGGGGTTTGAAAGATCAAAAGAAGACACGAGAAGATTCCCGCTGTCGGTTTGTAAAGGTGTTATCTCAATGTTGGAGTTGTTTTCAGCAAGAGCGTTGACCCCAAAATTGACAGAAACTGTTGGACCTTGAATTTTGATAGTAGATCCATTATTAGCATAAAGTCCAGCAAGGTTTGTATTGTTACCTCTAGAGTGAGGACCTTTAAATACGTTTGCGTAATTCTCGGAACCCCGTAAGTATAACGTAGAGTTATCTTCAACACGAGCACCTAAACCGTATTGAGCTAAACCGTTAGTAACACCAGAAGTTGCGTCTTCTCTATTAATGTGAGCATGGATTAAATCAGCAGTAGAGTCTTTTAACTGTATAGAAGGTAATATGTCAGTGGCGTCTTGACCTCTTCCGAAGCAGCCACTAGTGTAAACCATGCTGAATAAACTAGGCATCGAGCTTGTGTATAAAGGCTCAACTACTGAGTTATCACAAACTATATCTTGCCCATTCTTAATACAGGCGATCTGTGATTCGTAGAAGTTTTCAACTGAGGTCACCGTGCTTTGAAGAATACTAGCATACAGGTTGTTGTTGTATGTTAACTTTGAGTTAAGTAAGTTCAGTCCTGTAGATTGGTTGAATCTAGCTGCTAAACTATCAATCTTAACATCAGAGTTAGTGGAGTCTAAACCAAAATAATTACCATCAAGAAGAACTCTACCATCATAATCTAATACACTATTCTCAAGCTTAATACCTGCCTCTGTGTTGAGTTCAGAGAATATTTGAGTAGCATCAAACCATCTGGCATTTGCTCCGCCTGTAGCAACTCCGTTAAGTTCTGTTCTTCCACCTGTGATCAAGGAGTTGACAGCGTGAATACCTATATCATTCCTAGAGAAACAGGTTAATGACTCCTGAGAAGGGAGAGCTATTGAACTCCCAGGAAGAGTGACTCGTAAAAGTAATAAGTGACCATTGTATTCACTCACATTGGCAGAAGCCTCTAACGACTTTTCAATGTCTCTATCATAAGTAGATTTAAAGTTGATCTTAGAGTTTTCTGCAAAAATACCAGCACCGTAAGAACTTTGAGTATCGTAAGATAAAGTCTTGCTTTCGAAAGGAACGCCGGTTCTTACAGAATTAATAACTTCGTAGTTTCGGTATGCAACTATACCTCTTAAAATATTAACTTCAGAGTTGTTAGCGTATAATCCAGCCTTGTTGCACCTAGACACAGAACAACGCTCCAGGTTGACCTGGGAGTTGGTGATTTCTATACCACGGTCAGTTGTGTGCTGACCGTCAATATTGAAGTTTCTTATATAAACAGGACCGTTGCATTCATTTACCTTAATGTAATCTAAGCTGTTAAAGTAAGAAAACGACATGGCTCCATATGCAGGATCCTCATCGTCTGTACCATTACCCCACTTCTCTTCAAGGTTCGTCAACAAATTAGTGGTGCTTACATCATAAACAGAATCACTATTATTCTTTTCAAAAGGTTCAAAAGATAATCCACTAATAGTTCCACTTATTTCAGTGGCAGACTTGTCCCAAGGATCAATAGTACTACTAAGGCCAACCGACAATCTATTATTTACTTGATCACTTCCTCTCTTAACAAAGACGTATGGGTTTGCGAATCTAACATCTTGCACCCAATCCCCGGCTGTGGTCCCCGAGGCCACTCGTATCTTATTACCATTCTCTTGCCTTGTGTAAGCATACGATAAAACGTGATCAGTTGCAGGGTTAGGTCCTGCTAAGTTATTCTTTAAGTAGGCTTCAGCAAGCGTCCCAGCAATCCTGATTGAAGAGGCTAAATTGTAGTCGGAAAAAGAACTATCGTATTGAAGTTTATTATACTGATCTCTCGTTGTGTCTAAGCTTCGAGGATATGCGAAGGCACTGTTTCTGTTGATAATCTCTAAAGCACCGTTAGGACCAAACGCTTTATTAGAAAGGTTTAACCCGCCTAAATTACCAAAACTAGCAACCTCAATTAATATCGGACAATTGATAACTTCTGGGAGAGCATCAATGCAAGCACTTAACGTAGTGAAGTAAAGAGGATTGCACGACGATGTAGCATCAGCAGACACGATAAACGACATACCCGTAAGGGCAGATGTTGGGTGTCCGAACTTCTCCCACAGAAGGTGAGTACGCTCGTCTAAATCGTGGAGAGGTAAGTTATCTTGTTCCCAATTGTAAAAGGAACTAGCATCATACTTAGTAACCTTATCAGTCCAGCAGGCTAAAAGGTTATTAGATCCACCTGATACATATACGTCGCTTGGGTTTAACATATTATCCGAATGATATTGTCCATCTAAACACTAGAGCAAAGTCGTCTGTTTTCCTAATGTTACTAAAGTATCTATATGCTGCTAAAACTGAAGTCTCTGTAGCATTAGCTTTTGGATTCTTAATAAACAATCCAATTTCATTTAGGCTTGCATCTGACCCATCTCTTGTTAAATTATTACAAGAGTCTTCGTCAATGAATATAGTATACCTAACCGTGCGGTCATCTATTTTGGTGACCTTGTTAAAAGGTATTTTAGCATACCACTCACCAGTTGTAGTAGCTATATCATTGGCCCAGCGATAACCCGAAACAACTTCCAAGTTACTATCTGCTGTCCCAATGTATTCATTCTGGGATGAGAGCGCACCCGATAAGTCTGTAGTGCTGCTCACCTGGAGAGCCGTGCCGCCACTAACCCCAAGCTTCACCCTATCAACTTGGTAATCAGTAATTACATCAGATCCGACCCTACCATATAAGTGAGCTAAAGCCCAACCGAAGCCAGATACAATGACGTTGTCTTCATCATAAACAAGCTCCTCCTGACCATCAACGACCTTGTGAACCGTTAAGTGTCCTTTTATACCTAATTGACTTGTCAGTGGTTTAATCATTTGAAATCAAAACTTAATGAAATTACTACATTATTAGCGTTAAGCCCAAGACTTAACCCTGGGAAAGTTAAGTAGTCTCGATGGTATAATATATCATCTAATAGCGTAGCTTTGGCAACTAATTTATACTTTCTGTTATTATTTAGAGCATCCCAACTATATGGAGGTGTTAATCCTGATGCTAACATGTCTTTTAGATCCAGACAGTAAACTCCTATATGTTTTACACCGCCAAAAGCAGCCAGAGTTACAGCGTCACCCCTAAGCAATCGAGCATCTAACTTTAAGGACCCGTCAGAAACTTGATATGAAGTTCCAGATAAAAGAACAGCACCGTTAGAGTATTCAGGCGTTCCTCCGTAATCAGACACAGAAGATGGGCTGACTGTGAGATACCCATTCTCATCCATCAATTGATTATTATTAAAGAAACTGCTTACGTAGCCACTATAGATGAATGAGCTATTCTTATCGTAGAATCTAAATGCATAATCTTCAGCGCCTGCTGAAGGTACAAACCCACCTACAACATTCCATATAGAGCTAAGATCAGAGTTTATACCAGCGTTAGGGTAATGTCCTAAATCAGGTAATGAACTAGCGTATTGATATGTGTACAAGTTAGTAGAGGACGTTGAACCTCGTTCTAACCTTAAATCCTCAACTGAAGGATCATTAGGGACTGAATTATAGGTAGCTGAATATTGCAGATAGGTTGCCGATGTAACATATGAAGACGCTCCATTTGCAGCATTAGATCCTAAATTAATTATGGTTAGATAACCTGAGTTGTAAGAGCTAGCTCCTGAAGCAGAATCGCCATTTACATAATGAGTGCTGGATATTGAGTGAGAGTGTCGAGTGAATCCTTCAGCATCCTTACCGAACGTGACGGCTTGGAAAGTGAAGTTTGAAGCATCAAGGATTGAACTGGCAGAAGGAATATCTGCCAATGCAGGATTGACAGTCATTACGTCCGTTAAAACTTCTCCGAAACCTCTAACAATCATTATACTGGAATCCTAACTAAAGTTTTGTAAGCATCCCCGGTCCCATAAGCAACTTCAATTAGCCCATCAGGGAATCTGTATTCAATCCTAGAGCCACCCTCAGACTCCATTATAGTCTCCGTCTTAGCTTTATCTCGGCTTGCATATGCTGTCGCAGCGTTCTTTCCTGCTATGTCATTGAAGTGCTTAAATATATCAAAAAGATCTTGCTTAGTAAGCTCTAAGCGATATTCTAAACAACCTCTCTTGAGATCATCTAAAACACATAAAGGATCACTCTTAGTACCCGCAGCAAAGATTTCAGAAAGCCTCTTCATCGTCAAGTCTTGAACTTCAATATTTTCAAGAAGCATAAACTCATCAGGTTGAGCCCCGTTAGACATAAAAACTTCAATCACGTAGTTTTGATTTAATCTGTGTAATTGCTGGTAGTCGTTTTGATAATCTATAGGCAATCTAAGATCTCTATTCCTAGTATTAAAGAATACGCTAAAGTCATCCACATCTTCCTCAGATAAACCTATAACCGGAGAAGTTCTTGTCACTGCTTGATCTAAACATGCATACTGTGAATTACTAGATTGAGGATCATGGGATCTAGAAGCTACACTCTTAACGTGAGCATACTTATTGATCATATCAGATCGACTGATTAATTGATCGTGCTGAACCCAATCCCCTGCCGGGTTAAAGCTCCACATCTTACCGTCTTCTGGCTTAGTGTGAATCCAGATACCCATGCTTCTACCACCTAGGGTAGTACCATCATCCCTACTTATGATACCGCTTATACTAACTCTGAACTCATGTTCAGGCGATAAGAAGTTGTTAGCTATGGGGTGAGTCGATTTTGCTGCGTATTTGGACAGGTCAAACCTCACTCTCGTCGCTGCGTTTACGCCAGCCCTCATTAAGATTACTGTATTGTCGTATAAGAATGAGTCTTCGTAAGAAGCTCGCTCAGACTCTGGGATTCTCATGATTGAGAAAGAACTATCGGCCTCTGTACCTGAGGTAAGAACTAACTCAACCGCATCAACAATACCAGAAGAAACTCTTTCAGGAGTTCCAAGATACATGCTGGTTGCATCTGAAGCTGTATATGAACCTGTGCCGGTAAATGGAGCACTCTCCACAGTGATTCTATCTGGGCTTGCAAATGACGAAGCCACTAAACTAGTAACCGAACCTAACTCCTCAAAATCGTGGTTATACAGAAGAGGGCCGAAGGTGTGAGAGAAAAGATTTGCGCCATCTTGTTTCTGGACATCGGAGCTTAACCTATGCCATTTAAAGTTCTCTTGGTATATGCGGTATAACCTATGAAGGTCTCTACCAAACTCAAACCTGTAATAATCATCAATCGTTGCTGGGAATGTATATCCTTCCCTGTTTTCATTTGTAGAGCTAGCAGTGTAGGACCGATACTCTCCTTGAATTAATGCAGAAACTCTTTCTAATTCAGATGTGAGATCAGCGATATAATCAAAGTCTGGCTCTTCTAAGCTTTCAGCAGTTCGTAAAGCGTCAGTCAGTGAATTGAAATAAGCTTCGTTTGCAGATGTAGCAGCAGTTACTTCAACTTCGCTTTTCAACCCTTTCTTACCCTCTTCAATACGGTGCATGGTTGCGTATATACCAGGAAGTTGACCCCTATCAATAGCATACTTAGAATTGAATGCTTCAACATATCTTGCAATATTGAAAGATCTAGCCAATGTTGGAACAATGGTAGAACTCATACTAGTCATCTTAATTTCCAGCGTTTGCCAGAAACTGTCCCCCTCAGCGATTGGCCCGTATGCAGAGGTGTTTGTGTAACGACTATCTATGGACTTGAAACTATCTCCAGTCTCACCTATGTGCGAGCTTGCACCATAATGAGACCAATATTTTGGATTTACTGGTGTGGTTCCATTGTCCGCGTATTGAGGATTTCTATTAAGAATTCTTTGAGGATAGCTAAACTTAATACCATCCTCGGTGTATAGTGACAGGTTGTGTGTTGCGATATCTAATGCCACTAGGTAAGGGTCATACGTTAAGCCTGCCGCTCCTGCCATCACAGAGTATACGTTAGAGTTAGTACATTTAAGGATTTGAGGTTGATTAATGTAATTACCTCCGTAGCCTCTAAAGTTAGGAGGGTAGACATCTGCCGCGCTAGCTGCGGCTGAGAATGACTGAGACCATGAACCATTGTAATAACATTTAAAGTCTGCCACTTCTCTATCTCTGGCTGCATTAATGACCGACGAGTAGGGTGCTCTAGCTACGGATAAAGAGTTTGCAGTAGAGTCTATGTTATTTTTAAACCTATCAAAATAAACATAAAGATAGTTTTCCCCTGTATCAGGATCAGCGCGTTTAATTATGGCAGTATTTGGAGGACCCATGATGGCCCCTGAAGCCGTGTAGTTATCGTTCGGTATGTTATTGAAAGGGAGCGTAACTAAGTATCCGCAGTCAGAAAAACTTAAACCTTGATCATCCGACACAAGAAGTCTAGCTGCTCTCTTATGCCTTTGTTCTCTAATAAAGTTTCTAGGGCCGTTACATTCTGAAGGCACGCTGTTAGAAGATGCCGGTCCTGCTCTACCCCAGTTGCCCTCTTCAACATACAATCCGATCAGGAGTAAATCTTCATCAGAATCATAGTGGACTGTTTGAGGGTGAGCCAATCGAATGCCCGAGTTTTCGTAACCAGAAGGCCCCCCATAATTAGCAACCGATGAGAATACTATTGAAGAAAGGAAATTTCCAGCATTATCCTCAACAGCTTGTGAAAAACTAGAACCATTCAAGTCATTACTGAGTTCACCACTAAAGTAGGAAGGCTTTTTTCCTAAGATATCAGTATATCTAAAGCTGCTTACTAACGTCGCTGATGCTCCGGTGTCGTAGATATCAAAAGGAGAACACCAACCTCTAGCTCCTCGATCTAGATCAGCCTGCCTATCTACAAAAGGAGAAATGATAGAACTGAAAGGATCGTCCAATGAGCCTTCCGTTACAACAGGGTAAGGTCCGTTATTAGTTATAAACCTGTAGCCCCCGCCAGATAATGGCAGAGAGTAGGTTCCATTATCCATCAAGTGAGGAACACCGCTTGCATAAGTTTGAGGGGCAGAAACTAAAAGTTCTTCCGAACTCTCTTGCGTGAGATATTGTATCGCCTCACCTACTAAATAATTAATATCACCCATTTCTTGGAAATAGAATGCGTTGTAGGGAGTATCAGTATTGATTGTTTGTTGAGTCCATTCATTTACGTCAGCATCGTATGCCCAAATCTGACACCCTTTTGGATTCATCACGGATACAACTACATGATCATCAACCGTCTTAATGTCATTAACAACATAACTTTGTTGCTCACCAAAGCCGTTATCATTAATCTGAGTCCATGCTTCTCCACTAACTGGTGATCGCCACACCTCTGTTCCACTAAGGGAGTTATGTGTAGCTGCGTATAAGTAACCATCATGGTAGTGTATCTTGTTGATAAACCTGTTACCTCCTGAGCCGTAGCTTAATGGAGGAGCAAATTGAGACATCACACTACCATCATACTTAATTAACCCAGAGGGCGTGAATGCTCCAGCGACAGTGCTCGCTTGATATGCTTCATTCTCCAACACCGAAGCGAAAAGAGAATCTCCGTCGGTAGTCATATCAGTCCAGTGGGCTGTGTTGACGTAAGAAAGAACTATGTCAGTTCTTCCGGGGTATTTAGCAGGGCTACGGGGCGTAATGACTGTTTCCCAACCGCTTGCGGTTAACTTTACAAGCTCATACCTACTACCTGCCGCATAGATCTCGTCATTGTATTTTATAACTTTTCTAATATAGTTATTATTAAGGTTTACAGAACTATCCCCTAAACCAGTATCAACCCACTTTATAGAATTGTTAGACCATACCTGACCTTTTCTATTATTCCCAGCATTGTACTCGTCACCCACCCCAACATACAGCGTGCCATTATCTACAAGTATGGAGTTCATAGACTTGAAGTTCTGATTCTCCAAGTTATCTGTTATTCTTGAAAACGTCCCATCAGCCTCATACTGCCAAATATGCGCTGACTCATCTAAAGAAGTATCACTACCGATGTAGAGTTTTGTGCCGTCAGTCGCCACACACCTGAACCTAATAGTAGGATCTGTCGTGACGTTATTGACACCTATAACTGTGAAATCAAGATTAACCATTTACTATATTAGTTACCATCCTCGGACAGGATACGTGCTACTAACAGCTACTCCATTATACACATTGTCTGAAAACAAGTTCTCGCATTGAGCGTAAACGTCAGCCACATCTAAGTGCGAGCCTACAGGGACATACTGATTGCTTGAAGGGTTTAAACCCAACGGTAAGAAGTCACTATTTTCTGTTGGATAGTTTTGCTTTGGTACTGGCATATTGAAGCCAGTTCTATCATAATAACCTTCGAAGGGCATAATCTTAGAGTAGTCTCTACGTCTTGATGTGTTTCTAGACACGGAGCCAATAGAGGATACATCTAGTAATTGAGGAGATACTAAGGACTGTGTAGCGGCTCTGCCGATAGCATCGCCACCCGTATTTATACCCCTCTTATAAGTGTCTAAGAATATACCAGAAGCAAACGTATTGTTACCTGCTGCCACCTCAATCTCTTCCCTGGGGAAGTACACTATTGGAAGTAAGCAATCATCACTTGGAGTTAGATAGTCTGGGTTAGCAGATACTTCTAAAGATATTAAAGGTATGGCGTGTGCAGGGGAAGACTTAGCAACAGCTTGTGACACAAAATTAACAGCATCTCCACCCTCAATACTGTCTAAGTTTTCCTTGGTAAAATCAAACTCCGAAGCATTAAGAACTAGTTTAAAGTGCGACGACTTACCAGACCACAAGGAAGCATAGTCGAATCGATTATCGTTTAGATTTCTTATCAAACTATCCAGATTTGGAGGAGCATTGTATCCTGACGTAAAGATCAGCATAGATCCAAGTCTAGGCTCATCATCATCTGTTAAAGCTTTAGACGTTATGTATGAACTAACTTGTAGTGCAAACTCATCCCTAACACCAAAGCAGGCTAATCGATCAGCTATGAACCCTACCATGTCTTGATTTATTTCAACGTTAACATAGTATGGATATTCCTCAAACGGAGGTATTGAATAGTCCCTACCCCTATAGTTAAATACAGACTCATATTCAGTGAGCCATGTATTTATTGGGAATCTTTCTGGGAATTGTACAATTGTATCTAAGAGAATCTTATCAACAGCTAACCTAACGTTATCATCCATACTCGAAGTAGAGTAGTGATAAATGTCCATGTCCGCAGCCTTGTCTACAGTCCAAGTATCAAAGCTTCTCAGAGACGAAGACTCAGTAGCTAAAGCGTAGTATATTAAGTAAGGAACGTAGGACTCCCAAAGCTCAGTAACCCTACCTTCGATTGGAAAAGTATCCTTAGGAAAGACAGTGTTGATAGTGCTTTGAATAGATTTCTTTGTACCTATTGATTTGTAAATACTAACTGCATTCCTAAGCTGTAAACGCCATCTCTCAGGGTTGTCTCCAAAAAGATCCCAACCTATCAACTGAGAGATTAGAGGTAAGTAATCGTCCGGGCAATCATCAATATCATAAAGAGTTGAGATCTGCTCTGTGTCGTTGTTGATATCAAATGCAAAGAAAGATAAAGCCCTAATCAATCTAGCGAAAGGTCCATACTCAATCTTTGAAGTAGATTTAAGATTGCTCTCTATGTAGGTATCAAACTTATCCCTAACTCTAAAGTCTGAGCTATCAGCAAATAAAGGAGAATAAATAACATCATTCCAAGTTTTCAGTTTATCCAACTGCTGAGTTCCACTTAGGTCAGATCGAGTTCCGCTAGCGAATATGGCAGAGGGGTAGTATTCCCCTGAAGCGTTTCTCCATAGATATTCACTGAGTCCGTTGATGCCGTCATTAAGTTTAACTGGCTTGCCCACGTACAGACTACTAACAAGAAGATCTCTAACATACGAAGACGGATTATAGGTGGGTCCTGAAGTATTTAAAAAGTATAGCCAAGAGAGATTAGATATTAAGTAATTATGGATAGCCGATGAGTCTCCGATATCTGCGAAGACTGTGGTATTAGGATTATTAAGATCTATCGCAGACAACAGTGTGGTCTCAACGTATTGAGAAAAGGCATCTTGAGATTTAAAGTCTTTGAATCTCGTATCAAAATAAGACAGGACTTTGTCTTCAAAGCTCTTTGTAGTTACGTTGGTAAGTTCATTCTGCTTAACAAAATAAGGAGCTATACCGCTAATAGTATTAATACTACTAAAAGGAGAACCCTCAACAGCACTTACATTGAGAACGCTAGAAAAGTTAGAAGCGACATCAATGTGTGTGTTGATGATAATATCTACAGGATCTTCAGTTTTAGGTGTGCCAGATACATCATCCTCGTAGAGGTAGCCTGGGAGAATATACTTCAGTGCTTCAAAGTAATTTCTCTTAAAGAAGTTTTGATTCCGTAAGTAAGTCTTACCAGACATTAGACGTATTCTACTCGTATAGTTAAATTATTTAGCTGAACGATCTCGTTGAACCCCACCTTAATAGGTTGTTCAACATTATCTACCTGAGCGTATCTAATATTTGTCTCATCAGATAAGAGTACTCTGATAAGGTCTTGAGGAACAAAAGGCTCTGCGAAGTCAGTATTATCCATATTCATGTAGTTTAATATGGATGTCCTAGCAGATTGAATAAGCTGTGATTCACTCCTCTTAAACTTCTCATCAATATTAATTGTAACAACCAAATCTAAAGTTCTGATTAACCCGTCAACCACAACGATCTCATCAGTAATCATCTTTTTAGATTCTAAAGATTCTAAAAGCTGTCTCTTGTATTCTTGAGTGGCTCTTCTAAGCTGAGTATCAGATGCTCTCTCTAAAACAAAAAGATCGATGATGTTAGCAGATGAGAAAGCCCTTCGAACGCTAGCCGTCGCTTTACCCGTAGAACCATAATTAGAAGCAAAAGTATTAGCGTGGGCCTTAAAGTCTTGAAGAGTTACCAACCTGTTCTGGGTTCTAAAGAATAAGGGAGCATACCTCTTAGCTTGGTTGACCGATTCAGCATTTCTACCTCCAGTAGCGACACTGGTGTTCTCTATTGTGCAAGTAATTCCAGTCTCAGTAGTAACCCCGTCTGTGGAGTTTATCCTACCTTGAGCGTTAATTACGCCCTCAGCGATATTGCCACGGGTGCCTCCACCAACTCGATAAGTTACAACATACCTGTCTCCAAGCGAAGGTGAGGCTCCTATTGTATCATCTCCAAATAATACTGAAGCTCTAAAGTTTTCATCAGTAGTTATTTGAAATACCTTATCACCCTGCCCTGATGCAAAGTATATATTCTCCTCTTCTTTATAGATGCCTTCAGTATTAGATTCTCCAGTAATGTAGACCTGGGCACTCTTTTCTACGTAAGGGAATTCAGATAAGTTGATGCTCTTAACATCATTTGGTCCGGTAAACTCACCAGTCTCAACAACTAATGCACCCTCAAGAAGGACAGCATTCGATACCGTAACTACAGAAGAATCAGGATTAACATCAAATTCTAAATCTTCACTTAAAGCATTCAGATCAACAGTGCCGTTAGAGTTAACCTTATACAAGGTGTAAGTTAATGTTCCTCCGTCCTCAGGCGAAGTTATGCTTATAGACCTGTTAGCAGCAGGTACAATCGCTTTATTGGGGTTAGGAACATCAGGACCCACAGTATAAGTTATTGAAGCATTAGCAGCGGCGGAAATAGGACCCTTCATTCGAACGCCGACGACTTCTAACAACCTCTTAATGCTATCTCGGCTCCTGGCCGTCCCAATGTAGTTCTCGTTAGCAAGATAATCAGATTTATTAGATTGAATGTGCCCAACGGCAGCCATCATCTCAAGGAGAAGAACACCAAAGTCGGAGCTTTCAAAGTTGTTGTAGTCTAGAGGGAAAGTAGATCTAACATACTTCAACAAGTTAGCTCTAAGAGTTTCAAAGTCGGAAGAGGCATAATCAATAAGCTTCTGCTTATTGTCTAACTTCGATGGAATCAACTTTAAAAAGTCTGAATTAACTGTCCCCGAAAAAGCTACCATTATATTCTAACCCCAATATTGAAAGCTGTCGCAAGTGTATCTCTAATAGAGCAAAATAAATTAACCTTCAACTGCCCAGATCTTGTTTCAAAAACTTGAAGCTTTCCTACTGAAACTGTGCTAAGGTATCTACGTATGGATGTCATGACCTCTTCTTTTATTGTAGAGAAAGTAACCTCATCCAACGGCTCCATGAGGAATTTTCTAAGATTACAACCGTAATCAGGTCTCATAAACCTTTCTCCTCTTTCTGTCCTAAGTAAAGAGGATAGGTTGGACTTAACAAGATCCAGATTAGTAGATTTACTAAAGTAACCATTTTTAGGGTCACTAGGTATTGGGTATCGTAACCCTATTAAAACAGGATCCTTTAAAACGGTTGCATTTTGTATTATCGGAGGAGCGACGGTTCCGTAACGTGTAACAGTGGTTGAAGTAGTCATTTTAATCTAAATCAATATTCTTAAAGAATTTCTGGGTGGCGTTATAGTTATTTAGTACCTCACCATCGTTCAAGGCTCTAGTATAGAATCTACAACAGCCTAAGTAACCTCTTAGGCCACTTATCTTACCTCCATACTCACCGCCTAAGAAGTTACCTTCAGGGTTGCCATCAGTGTAGCCTCCACCAAGAATCCAAGGTGTAAAGTAAGTATCTAAACCAGGACCAGCTTTAGCATCAGCAACTGAACTTGCGTTCACACTAGACGCATCATATTTAAAAGAGTTATTCTGGAATACAGAAGGCGTTTTAAATACCTCACCCGCACGGCCAGTTCCGAAGACCGACCTGTAGCTGGAGGTTGCAAAGTTAGTCCCATCAAGGTAAACCTTAACATAATCTTCAACGGGGTTTACAACTAATGAAAGCTGGCAGAATTCATTCTCACAACTAGAAAGAGCACGACCCTCAATAAGATCATTTACAGGCACCTTCATACCTCTCCAAGTGTCTCGATTACAGTTAACAGTTCTATCCGCAAGGAACCCAACTGTGGAAGAATCGTAAGATTGAGTTGGTAATAAAACTAATTGAAGATTAGAGGTAGGATTGTCGCTACTAGAGTTACTAGGAAGTTCACCTTCAGTAAATCTCCTGTCACGAGTAAATCCATAAATCAAACCTCTAGTAATTCCCGTACCACTGTCTTGTCTAAGGTTGTCTATGTTTGGCTGAGGAGTCTTGGAATCACTTATACCCGTGTTTTCATTAGCCAAAATAACCCTATACAACGCTGACGTATTGGCGTCACCAACGGTGTATCCATTAGTAACATCATTAAGGTCAGGCATATGAATCCAAGTTTCAAACGAAGCACCTTCAGGTTTGTAGAAAAGATCCTGAAGCTCACTGACCTCAGGTAATTTAATGTAACTACCTATTGAAGATACGACATCATTATCGTCTGTGCTTAAGTTACAAATACCATCGAGTTTAGCAATACCTAACCCCTTATCAAATATAGAAGATGCCGTACCTACAATTTGCCCATTGTGAGAATTTCCGAGCCTGCTACTATTGTGAAGTCCGAAATCAACCCCAGAGGTTACACTAGTCTGAGCTTTAAGATAATTGTATAACGCTGCAAGGCCGTTTTCATTGATCCGAGTATTGATTTGAAGACTAGGTGCCGATGAAGCAGGCGCGTCATCAATGATCTCACCTCTTGCAATGTTAGCAAGGAGGATATGATCTAAGAATACAGAATCGTTAGACTCAATCTTCTCAGTAAACTTAACATCAAGAGGTAGAACAACACCAGTTACATCTGCCTGATCTAGAACGATGCTTCTTTGATTCTCGATGTCTAATAAGAAATTAGAACCTGCAAGGTATGAGAAATCATTAACCGGAACATTACCCGGTGTGTATAATGCTCCTTTCCCTAAGAATACCGGAACTTTGACTGCTAGCTCTATTTGCTTCTTTCTCTTGTTTATCTTTTCTTGGAAGTGAGATGTCTCAGAAAACATCACTTGCCGCATGTTATCGATAACAGCAACCGAAGACCCAGCATCAATCAACTCTTGAAGCTCAGAAGAAACATCGAAAACTTTCCTATCCTTCTGGCCTTCCAGAGACAGCAGCAACTCGTCCTGATCATAGAATCGAGTCATAGATCTAGAGTTGTCTAGAATATCAGGGTCTAAAATATTATTAAAGTAATACTGTAGATCCTTTGAAGTTGTAGGGATACCTCTACCACCAAGGCTAGGGTCAAACTCTAATTTCCAAAGGTCGCCATTAGGGAATCCACCCTCTGTCACCGCTAAGGCTTCTTCTCTTTCCGAAAGTTCGATAAGTGCTGGTTCTATCCCGTTAGCTTGAGAGTCGTAGTAAAGACCATCGATAGAAAGTACAAACTTACCAGTTCTAGATCTTGGAGGTCCTGCCTCTAACCTGAAGACAGACTCAGTTTGTTCAAATAATTCCCCTGGCTCAAGGAGAGGATTAACAGTTCGTTGATAAAGTGTATCATCAATATTAGCTAACTGAGCGTTAGCTAAATTTACAAAGTTGCTTGCAGCCTCAGCCGTCGCCAGCGTTGAATTAAACTGATTTCCTATAAGATCATCATAACCAGCAGGGTCTAAGGCTGCTAACTCTTCTCTCCTAGCAGACGCCGAACCATTTTGGTAGTCTAGGAAAGTTTTGTATTTCTCCATACAATCCTTTGCAGCAGCGAATCTATTACCTAAATCATCTGCTGCTTGAGCAGCCCCCGCAGCAAACCCTATAAAGGTTCCGAGTGCTTCTGTTACCCCATTAATAATGTCTAACCCAAACATAGAGGTCTCAGAGAAAAATCCAAAGAAACCATCTCTGTCTGGGAATAAGGATATGCCAAGAAGATCTCTGATCTCCGAGTTAACCTTCTTAATCGCAGCATCGGCCAACATCGTTCCATTCTGAATTGTTTGGCGCATTGCTAATAGGATCGGAGAAGGTATCAACCCTAAGACATCAGATGCCAAACCTAACATGCAGCTAGGAACTCCAAACGCGGAGCCTAGCGATTGCGTGACACTCGCTCCCTGGCCCGCCTGTTGTAAAAATGTTCTTGCGTCAAAAGTCATTAGATAGATCCTATGGGGTCATCATAGTCATTTCGAACAATAGAGGGATCTGTTCTTGATACAGGATTTAATTGTCCTATCTCAGGATTAACAGCAGTCCCTCCAGGCCCCGTGTTGTATATCATTTGATTATCATTGTGAAGAATAGACTGACCTCTCAAATCTAAGATAGAGCCGCCCACCTGAGCCGTGCCGTTAGCGACAATATTTAAATTATTTGTAGCGGTCATATTTATATTGTTAGCTTGTATGTTCAAATCTTCCGATGTCACAATAGTAACTTTACCCTCACCGTTGACTTGGATTGTAGCCCCTTGAGTAATTATATTTACATGACTATCAGAACCAAGGGCAGCTAAATCAATATTTCTTTCCCTGCTTTTAAGTCTGATGTTACCATACTTAGTACCATCTATAGCGTAGGCACCTGTAGAATTGTTTTCTATTAGATAATCTCCTCCGTCTTTAATCTTCCAAAGAATATCAGAGTTAGTGCATTTATACTGCTGTTGATTTATAGTCTCAACAGAGAGAGATCTCGGAGCATGGTAGTCAGTGCCCTTGGAATTATTCAGAACTATATGATCACCTTGATTGTTTGCTATCTGAATACCTCTATACCCAACAGTTACTTCGTCACCACTCTCCGACTTCAAAGTAACGTTATTACTTATTTTACTAGTTGAATACTCTCGGTGTATAATTAAACCGGCTCCAGCGCCGTTTGTGAATGTTTGAGTTACAGGAGCATAGGTGTCATCAGAATACACTTTCGCCTTAGAGTCACCTGTCCTAATCGGTTCGAAGTTTTCGTTACTTCTGTTGCCAGTCTCTTTTGGCTGATTTATAATAGAATTTAAATAGTATATTGATTCTTCTCCGCACTTTGGGAACTCGTTGTAGGCACACATCACTTGTGTTCCTACTTCTGGGAGAGCGATCATGCCTCCTGCGTTAGCCCTGTAGAAGGGGGATGTGTATGTTACTCTCACAGGTTCATTATTGGCGTGATCAGGGAAAGCTACCTTGAGAGTCCCAAGCTTATCAACGTCCGTATTACTTTTAACTATCCCTACTAGTATTTTCATTTACCAAACTTCCTTTCGTATTCTCTAATGTCTTCATATATTTCTTTTCTATTCTGTCCGGCAAGACCAGTATCAGCTAATAAAAGTCTAATTCCAAAAAGCAAATCTGCGAGGTCAACACCCTCTAAACCTTCCCAAGCTTTTTTATACCTCTCTGTGCCAAAGACTGGCTCATCTAAACCAAATTGTTTTTCGTAAATACCTTTAAAGGCTCTAGATGCTGAGGTAATTCTACCTTCAGGTATTATTGGCTCATTACTGGATTCTACGGCTTCCTCAATTTTTGCAGGAGATTGATTTAATTTTTCCTGTGCGCTATCTAATTGTTTTTTGTAAAACTCTCCAAGAGTAGGATCAAGTTGTGACATTTCCCCAGGAACTCCCTTCTGAATTAGTGTAAACTCTGAATAAGCTGAATCTTGGCCTAAATGGTGTTTGTACCCTATTATACTATATTCATTGCTAAATATAGATAAAGGTTTTTTATCTCTTTTGTGAATATCTGAACCTAATACTTGATTTGGATTACCATATAAGAAACAAGATTCATTTATAAAGATATCTGAATTAAAGAAAGGTAAAGTTCTAATATTTACATTAAATATAGACTGATTTATTTTCTGCATCAGGTTACTTTCTGCATTCATTATCTTCCCTTGCTCAACTTTCCTAGTAACACTGATCGCTTCGCTGCCCAACACCTTGAATATTAAAAGCTCATAAAAAGTGCTTAATTTCATTTCTTGCCTTTCAGCTTCTCTAATTAACTCCATTGCGTAGGTGTCGTCCTCCCTAATTAATTTATCTGCGGTAGCTATGATACTTCTCTTATCTCCTGCCTCTTCCTCTCTTAGCTGTTGGGCTAACGTATCTATAAAATCACTTTTTATAGAGTTATCTCTTAGTATTTGAGTTACATTCTGAGGACCATACTCATCTATTAATCTATATGCGGATTCATTAACTACATTTAGTAGTACGCCAACGTAAGGTTTACTATCAAAGTTAACCTCTAAAACATTTGAGTTTCTAGTATTATGACTAAATATGATCTTGTCAGAAATATTACTAACCCTTTTTCGTTCAGCTATCTTTCTAACTTCAGGTTGCTCTCCGTATGAAGATACTCTTGATTTACGGTTCTCCTTAAGATAGTCATTAAGGACTCTGGTATAAGCTCTCCAAGAATCAATGAAGCTGTCGTTGTCAATTGGCAGTGGATCATTACACCAGCCACGACGTTCACGGCTACCCAGATCTGCTACTTCAGCATTATAAGGATCTATCTTCCCTATCAGTGAATCATCTAACGCTGGCTTTGACCTGTATATTAGTTTAGTAATTAAATTTTTTCTTCCAAAAATAACAACTGGCCTAGAGCCATCACTTATGAGTCCGGCAGAATAAAGCATATTTACAATCTTCATATTACTTTCTTCATAAAGTGTGAAGTCTGCGTATTTATCTGAAAATAAGTTAACTCTTTTAATAAATTTGGAAAGAGGTCTTAGGAGAACTGGTGTCTCCTCGTCGTCTTTCTTAAGTTCATCACCCATCGAAAGAATCATTTCCCCTAACTCTAGCTCTTCTAAATTTGCATTCCAATCAATATTCATAGGAGTTGGCTTGCCTGTGGGAGATCCATAAACGTTTAAGTCGTCATATAATTGAGAACGCATGGGGCCTTCAATAGCCTCCCTAAGAGGTGTCCCAGGATCTCCAAGAGCAAGGTTCAGCTTATCAAGACCCATATCTAATAACTTTTGTAAACCTCCGGGCATAGCCATTGCATCCGCAAGCAATGGTGAAAAGTAATTTACTGCACTAAAAGTTAGACCATCCCTATCAAGTACAGGTTGAAGCTCTTCAAGCAAGGTGCCTTCGCTACGTCTCGCCTTAAGCTCTTCTATCGTTAATTCTGATAAACGGCGCCTCTGCAATTTTTCTCGTATTGTTTCAGCATCATCGAAGAAACCGGCTCTGGGTCTCTCATCAGGTTGGCCCGCAATTAATAACGCTCTTTGCAACTCGTCTAACTGTCTGTTCCTGTCTTGTAATTGATCTTCTAAAGAAAAACTTCGTGATGCCGCTCGGTCCTCATTTGGATCAAACAACTGCTGATTAAGCATACGAGCCCTGTATGCTCTACCCGCTCTTGTAAGAGATTCCGAAATAATTTGAGATCCTTTTTCTTTTAGAAATTTCGCTAGTTTTGGTATATTTCTTCTCGTTGTTTTAAGACTTTCCTTGATAAACTCTGGGGTATATGTCGCTGTAATTCCTAGTTTATTTAAATTTGAAGAAACACGAGCAGTTAGCTCTCTTCCTCTGAAGGACTTTCCACTTTTAGATATAACAACATCACTTTCAACTATAGATGGAGTGAAGGTCATTGTGTCTCTATTCTTTGAAAGAGGCTTTTCAATCTTATCTAAATCATCATCAAATAATACAAGTATATTACCCCTAGGAACATTAGAATATACTTTAATCAAATAAGACAATATTAATTTTCTAATAACATAGTTCCATTTTATATTCTTACCATCTTCTCGTGGCACTAGCGGTTTTACACCTTCATAGTCCCATACGTTATCTCCCTGCACCGTCCTGTTTTTAGTTAATTCAATTTTTATAGAAGCGACGCACTCATCTTTTATACCAAGAGTGCTTTCTCTAGTATTGAATACGCTATCTCCTACCTTTGTAGTAACATCATACAATGCCTTGTTAGTAAAAGATTTTAAAGTATCAAGACTTGGTGTAAACAATAATTCCAAATCTCGAATACCGTCAGGAGTCAGTCTAAGGTTTGCGTCTGCTAGATTGATTGCGTAAGGCCCTGACCAGGATCGAATATCATCCCCCATCCCGTAAGTTACATAAAACACAGGGCGTTGACGAAACAAGAAGTCCAACTCCAGTTCAGGTCCTAATATTACAGACTGCTCTTCCATTCTACGCAGAACAGCTTCAGTCCAACCGTTAGGAGCTATCTGGAAAAATTCAAGTATTCTATTGGTTTCAATAAAACGAGCACTGACATAGCTTTTGCCATCAGCTTGAAAAACAGAATCCATGCTTATGAACTCATTGTTTATACCAGGAGCTACTATAAATGTATTAGGATCTTCAGACGATCTAAAGTCTGAAAACCTCGACTTGGTTTTTATTTTACTAAAGAAAATATCATCGATGACGTTAGGATCTCTAGTTATAATGATATTATAAGGCTTACCAGTCATTTTAAATATCTAATATTCTTATCCTATCTCCCACGTTTAACTGCTGAAAAGGATCTGATATGTTATTAGTCCAACAAATCAGCCAATCTAGATCAGGAGACTCGTAGAATAAATCAGCAATCTTATCAGCGCGGTGTTCAAATCCTGGGGGAATTCTGCCTACCTTGTAGGAGGCTGACGAGATAGTATTTAAGTTATCTCTAAACTGTAGGGAGTTAAGACTAGACGCCACCTCTTTACCCTTATGAATCACTCGTAGATGACCTAATTTTAAATGATTTTTATAGTTCATGTTACAGAAAAGTTCTCCCTACCTATCAAACCGTTTTGAGGATCTAAGTCATTATTACTTATAATAGACTCCCAACCAGTTAGGTTGTCTCCACTCTCGATTTGACCGGCTACATAAGATCCAAAATTACCAGTTCTAGACTCAACGAGCGAGAGCGAGACCTCTATTCTTTTAGGTGTCAGCGTTTCAAGCTCGTAACCTACCTCATCTAGTATCCGTATATTATAATCCTCCATTAAGCAAGGAACGTTGTTATACATAGCTCCATGCGTGAGTCGTATGACCGGAGGTCCATAAAGTGTATTTCTAGAGTTGTTTAGAACGGAAGCTCTTATCAGATTTACCCAAACATAAATCAAATCTAAATACTTATCTAGGTCTGTGACCCTACTTGATCTTTGTTCAAGCTCCAGCCCAAAGTCATTAGCAATCGAGGTTACAACACTGTCAGCTTCCTGTTGAGCAAGTTGAGCGTTTGTAATCTTGCCTATAAGCTTCCTGTAATAGTTCCTATGAGTTAACGCATACTGCTGCCCTACTTCATTTATCTTTTGATCTTCGTTGCCTAAGAAATCATTTGCAGCTACCTCATCCTCAGCCTCTTGAAGTCTTACTCTAGTTTCTTCACTGATACTGGCATTACGACCAAAAGATTTGCTGTAAGATTCGATTGATTCCCGTATGGCTTCGGCTTCTTCTTTAGATTCTCTACGAAGATCAAATAACTCCTTTGATCTCTCTCTGTCTGTGAAGAATAAGTTAAACTGTCTTCTAAACATATCACGAATACCTTCTTTGATATCCATCTCCATGACATGTAAGAGAGTAATGTTGAATACTACTTTTATTCTTCTAGACTTCGCACCAGCATACGCAAACAATTCCCCTGCACGACCAATAAGTTCATAGTTGTTTAAGTTGGCTCTTCCTATTTCGTTTATCTGAGGATTTTCGAGAAAGGGAATAAATGTTCTTATGACTCGTCCGTTTGATTGTGGGAACTCCAAAGCCATATGAGATCTTTCATGCAAGAATCTTTTATTTACTTTAGACTTCTTTCCGAAGTCTTTAAACTGATCTTTTAAGAAAGTTACCATTATCTAACCTCCGTGGTTCTAACTCTAGAACCCCTTTGAATATTAGCAGTAGAAAGAAGCTCTGCGATATAGTTTAAAATGTCTGCATTTTCTTTATAATCAATCATATTTCTAGATCGAAGATATCCAAATATGGATTGAGCACGTTGAATTTCCATTGAAGATTCCTTTGCCCTAGCAAGATTCTCTTTATCTTTCTCTCTTTGATTTATTTCAGTGTCAGCTTTAGCACTTTTTTCAGTATTATCCGCAACTTGAGCTAACAAATCTTTAGATCGGTCTGCTATACCTTCAAGTCCCCCAAAGTGGTTAACCAGTCCACCAATAGCTGCACCAAACACTGCGCCTACAGGACCCAAAACAGCTAAACCTAGAGAAGCACCTCCTAATGCCCCTTGCTCTACACTACCCTGCTCGAACATAGAAGCGCCATAAAGACCGGCGGCTGCACCACCAACTCTTGATACCCCACCAGCAATTTTCATAAAACTACCCGCACGGCTAGTGGGTAGAAGTCCTAATAACGCTCCAAAAGCCATAGTTTGATCTGTGATACTCTTAACTAGATTTGTATCTATTTCTCCTAGCTTGCCTAACATATCTATGGCAGTCTCATCATAGAATTTCCTCGCTCTCTCATTAATATTTTGGAAGTTGTTAAAGGTATCGTCGTCAGTCTTCTTCATCTCCTCAGAAAGCTCATAGTTACTTTGAAGTTGCTTTCTAAGATTGAGCAGTTCGTTTACTGCACCCGCTCCCCCTAAGCCTGATAATCTAGCTGTTAAACCGGCTCCAATTGCAAGAGGATCATTACCTCTAAACCCTTCGGCCATCATTGCAAGGTTATCAAGAATTGGGGTGAGGTCAGAGATGTTTAAAGCCTGACCAGCCCCAAGTTTAGCGCGGGCCTGTTGTGCTCCAAGCCTTATAGCTGGGTCAAGAGTTGCAAAATCTCCTGTGACAATCTTGAGAAGACTTCTAATTGCGCCCTCAGATGCCTTGCCTCCAGTTCGACCCATAAGCTGCATGGTTATGGCTTCTAAGGAGGCAGTAGATTTCGCGCCGAAGAACGAAGACTCTTCGAACACATCCCGCAAGCTGTTTACAGAGTTTATAAGTTTTTCATTTGATACGCCATACTTATCACTTACTTCTTTATTGACTCTATTCACAGTCTCTAAGGCATCAATATTATCTCCTGTAAGGAGGAGAAGGTCAGAGTTCATACGAGTAAGTGCTTGAAGGTCCTGACCCGTAGCTATCATTTCCTCGCTCAACTCCATTAAAGCGGGAGTTTGAACTCGAATACCTGATTCGAAGTTAGCAGCGATAGCGTCAATTAGTTTTTGATTACTTACTAAACCCTTACTGAGAACGTCAGTATTCTTGTTTACAAATTTAGTAAGCTTTTCGTTTGTAGTTCCCAGAGCAAGGGCATACCTATTACTCTGGTCTAATCTAGTTATGGAATCCTGAAGCCTAGTTATGGGGTTTGCGAACTGAGTGGCAGCAGCAGCTACCTGACGAGTGGCTTGTACAACACTCAGATTGAGCTTTCTAATAGCCTGCGTGTAATCAATAAGCTCTGACCGGACATCAATATCAACTCTCTGTGTCCTGTTGTTGTTATTATTGTTTCCGCCTACGTTAGTGCTAGTCATTACGCTTCAATACTTATCTTTAATATGTCTCTCAACTTTGCTACGTTCAAAGTTCTAAAGTTTTGTTTACCTAGAAAAGCCCCTAAAATTGCTGGCGAGTAATAGTCACAGGCATTTTCATTGTTGTACAAGTTATTTACCACTAGAGAAAACATTGCCTCTGATAAACTCATTAGCATAACAAAATTTAGTAATGAATTGTTCTTACTAGACAAGAACAGGCCATCACTCGTCCTTCTGGACGATACCACTAACCCATACCGAGTTGATCCAGCATAACTAACCTGAATCAGATCACCGGGCCTTAGACCAAGATAAGATGTCTCCACAAAACTATACGTATACTCGGAGAGGTTCTGAGAAAACTGATCGTCTAATTTCCTTTCCATTGTAATAATTTAGTAAATATTAGATATTTAGTGTTTTTCTAGTATCGTCTTCTTCTATAACTATTTATAGAATATGAGCACGTTAGAAGAGGATTTAGTTGAAACTATTGATTTACTTAACTTCACTTTCTCTAGTGATTTTATTGATAAGTGGAGTTTTAAGTATGGTAAAAGATTACCTAGTCTATATCAACTTAGATTACTTAAGTCTTTAGATACAAGAAAACCACTAAAACTACAGACAGTCTACAAATTCCTGGTTGTAGATTCTGGTTTTAATGAAGAGGTTATTAAATCTTTCTTAGAAGATATTGATTACGAGATTTACTTCCCTATCATTAAGGGGAGAATAATTGATCTCTAAACCTTCTTCTTAAGCTCTTTCTGCTCGTCGATTCGCTTACAAACAATTTCTTCTGAGTTGAATTTAGGACAAGCATCCTTATACTCGCACCAGTCACAGAAGATGTTCTCCTGAGCCCAGAACTCATCCTTCTTCTTCTTTCGGATACGCCAGACTTTCTCAGTCTGCATCTTCTTCCAACGTTCGATCTGGAATCTAGTGAACTTTACAGCCACGAAGTTTCCCGTGACAGGGTAGTAGTGAGCACAGTAGATCTTGTCGTAAGGAACATCGTAGAGCATGTGGATAGCCCAGGCGTAACCCTTTAACTGATTATCATCCATGAGGGTCTTCTTCTTCTTTTCCCTCTTAGAGGTCTTGTAGTCCACAACCAGATATCCACCGTCACTACCTTTGATGACACGGTCGATGACACCAATGAAGTTAATGTCGTGCTTCTCATCGAGAGGAACATTGACGGTTTGTTCAGTAGACATCGTCTCACCAAGACCGTTGTTCCAAACAATGAAGTTCTCCAGGCAGGACTTCATCCTATCGTTCTCATGGAAGGGAACTTTGTAAGTTGCACGTTCCTGTTCCGCGATCTTAAGCAAGGACTTCATGTCCTTCTCTTTATAGCCAAGCTCAAATATCTTGTGTATAAAGGATCCGAAGTTCAAAGCGTCTTCATTCTTCGAGCCGAATCCCGGCAGCTTTAAGATGTATTTCAGTCTGTACTTCCACAGGCACTGGTCTATAATGTCACTCTTAGAGGCACTAATACTATTTATGAACATGGGCTCTGATTCCTTCATTAGAAAATACTGCTTGGACAAGTTCCAGTCTAATTATAGACTCCAGAGCGACGATACCGAGCTTGTAGTTCCCTCTATCTTTGTAACAAACGATTACAAACGTCACATGTCGATCAACATGGAGACGGGACTGTGGCGTTGCTTTAAGACTGGTGAGACTGGTAACTTCCTCAAATTGTATGCTGTCCTTGAGAAGTGTAGCTACCGTGAAGCATACGAGAAGTTTGTCTTCGAGGACTTCATGGCAGGCTACAAAGGTCGGAGGCCAGTCGAGCAGTTTGATCCGAATGAGATTGATTCCGACCTCGACGAGTCACAACACTTTGAGGTTGTTCACGACCACCCCTTCGTGCAGTCGCGTGGAGTAGATCAGTTCAAGTTCTACACGGCTACGGGTGGAAAGTATAAGGGCAGGCTGATCATTCCATTCATCAACCGGAACGGTAAGCTCTTCTACTTCCAGGGTCGAGCATTGGGTAATGAGCAGCCCAAGTATCTGAACTGCAAGAACCTCAAGAGTTCTCAGGTCCTATACCCGTTCGATTACGCCTCTCAGGAGCCCCTGTACGTCACTGAGGGCGTCTTTGATTGCCTTAGCCTACAGGCGGTAGGGTTGAACGCTACGACGACTCTAAGCTGCTTTACGAGCCGTGAGCAGATCCTTCAACTTAGCCAGTATACAGGACCACTCGTTTGTGCTTTCGATAATGACGAGGCAGGAACTAAGGGCCGTAAGAAGTTTATGGACCTCGCCCACTGGATCAGGAGAGATGACCTGTTCTCAGTTGTGCCTACCGCTCCCTATAAGGACTGGAATGAGATGCTCGTTAAGAAGGGATCAGACTTCTTGAGAGCGGAGGCTGAGAAGATCGGTAAGCTAGATGCACTTCACCTAATGTATCTAGCGTATGATAAAGGCCATGTCATTTGATACGATGGTCTGGTTCAGAGCATTGAACTTAAGTCTTGCGACATAGGTGCCCGTCATAGAACCCAGAGTCCCGTCAAGAAGGCTTGGGTGGGTCTTGAGAGTTTCTGTATCAAATGTGAATATCACTGTGTTTTCAGATGTGGTATCCATCAATCCAGAAGTAGCAGAGTAACCAGAAACTTCAACTCTTGCATCAAGATTACGATCCTGATTCTTCTTGTAGATTTCAAGCATTGGGTCTGTGACTAAGGATTGCTTGAAGAGATTCACTATGCTGCGATCTATATTGGCGTTCTCAAGCGTAAACTCATTGGTAAATTTGAGATCAACTTTCGAGCCCAGCACAAGGTAATTGTTCTCAAGTCGAGTCGCCACCCGGAACAAAAGAGGTTCGGTGACACCGAAGAATCTATCTTCAGTGAGCGTGAACTCATTGATGATAGTGTCTAAGTCAGATCCCGTATTTCTCTTAAGAGTCCAAACATCAATGTAGTCCCCTGTGGCAGATACTCTGTTCAAGATGGTGGTATCACCAGAAAGATTAAATACGCCATAAGGAGTATCTTGCACATCATTTAAGACAACTGCATATTTACCAGTAGAAAGTTTATAGATGCCCGAAGCTTCTTGCACATTGTAATTGCTAGCATCAAAAGAACTAGAATTAGTGAGAGAACTTTCGTTTGAGAAATGCATCAACACATTGCCGCTAGCATCAGGGCTGATCTCTCCGTCAGCAGTGATTACAGAACTCGGAGACTGGTTATTAGATGCAGCAAAGATAGATACACCACTGATCTCATAAGGATCAGCATATTGCCCATCATTAATGAAATATAGTAAGAGCGCAGTTGGACCCAACACAGTGGGCCGTTCATATCTTGTGGTAACTTGATTTCCGTTGATTTTCATGCTAACTCTCCAGCTTCTTCACTTCCTCGGCGTAAAAATTAGTAAAGGCTAAACGTTCCTTTTGAGTCATAGTTTTCACATCCGAATAAGATAAGCCTACCTTATTTACTAATATATACGCTTGGTAAAGAAGATCCTCCGAGGATAAACTGTTAGTTAGCTCACTGAAAAAAAACCGACATTCATAGGGACTGACATTGTCTCCTCGTGAGTGCATTCAGGGCATTCAAATACAAACTTAGGATTTACCCCATATTCTGCTTTATTTATCTCAGCCATTAACTTTTTAATATCCTGAAGGTGCATCCTCTTCAATGCCTTAGATATAAAAACTGGATCTTGGTTGCCATTGATAGAAACAACGAATCGATACATATTCTTGTATATCTGGTCTGCGTCAGTTAAGAAGAACTCCTCCTTGCTTCTAGGAAATCTAACTTCAGCATCTACACCAAGTCTTGGGAGTTTAACCTTTCTAGGATCTTCTAAATCGTCAGGAACTTGAGTCATATTAAGGTGATTAGAGAGACTCAAGGATGTCTTAATATCGGAGGAGCACATGGGGCAAGTTATATTGAAGTCGTAACTATCACCATACGAAACCTCACGAACCTTCATCAGAAGAAACATCTTATCCATGGAAAGCAACTCATCAATATTGACGCCCTCAACAGACTTCTCAAGTAGTTTAGAAACCACATCTGACTTAGGGTCTCTATTACTTAAAATCTTCTGTTCATCTAAAAAAGTTAAAGGTTTGATCTCGACTCCCTGGAAGCCTTCATAAAACTTACCTTTTGAAGGTAGGTCTACAATGTTTAAAGTATCATCCCCTGAGTTTGAGAATAGCTCATTAAGAGCGTCCTCTCTCGGATCCCCAGAACTGCCAACTATCTGTTTGTTTTCACTCATATTACGCCTTTGTTGTGATAATACTATTATAGTATATGAAGATAGTAGTGGGTAACTTAACGTCTACCTTAGAAACAGATAATCCTAAGATAATATCCGCTCTGAGAAACAAGTATGCTTTCTCAGTCCCAGGCTACCAATATTCTACTGCTTACAAGAGGAAGACATGGGATGGGAAGAAAAGATACTTCGGAGCTAACGGTAAGTTTAGAACTGGTTTACTTAGACGTATTGTAGCAGATCTAAATGAGATTGGAGCAACTGATATTGAATGGGAAAATAAGCCTGAAGAGCAAGAACCCTTCATCCCCTCAGTTGGTAACTTTGAGTATCGTGAGTATCAGAAAAAGGCTATCTATCAGTGCCTTAAGAAGCGTAGAGCTATCGTAGACAGCCCTACGGGGTCTGGTAAGACTCTCATCATGGCAGGATGTATTGCTGCGTTACAACACGATAAGGATATTACAGCAGTTGTCTTGTTCCGAGAAAAGGGTATCCTCAACCAGACTTACGAGTTCTTCAAGCGGTGTGGGATTCGTGATCTCGGATACAATTCAGGTGAAGGATTTATTGATGGAAAGATCATGCTATCCACAGTTCAAAGTATTGAGCGTATAGTGGATACACACCTACAAGCTGATTTGCTTATGGTTGACGAAGCTCATCAGTTCTGCAAGGGAGAGACCACCATAGCAGCCGTTGAGAGCTTCCCTAACGCCTCCTACAGGCTTGCATTTACTGCTACCCCTCCAAGGGAGAAGGCAAAAGATATCAACGCTAGGATGGTCCTAGAGGGCGCATTTGGCCCCGTATACACGACACGCACGGCAGAGGATCTGATTAAGGACGGTGCCCTTGCAAAACCTATCATTCAGATTGTGGATAACACTCCAGTCTCATCTGTGCCTGACGACCTTTCCTATCTTGAGATATACGAAGAGTGTATCGTAAACTGTGACAGGCGCAACGATAAGATCAAGACAATTGTATCAAAAGTATACCAGTCTAACCCTAAGGCTAAGATCCTCATACTTGTAAAGAACTTGCAACATGTAGAAAACCTACAACAGAGAATCGACAACTGCTACACTATTGAGGGTAAAGATGATATCGACAGTAGATATGATATCATTAACAAATTTGTAAAGGATGATAAGCCTGCTACTATTGTAGGAACAAACGTCATGCAGACTGGTATCAGTATTGACGAGATCAGTCATATGATCAATGCTAGAGGATTGTCTGGTGAAGTTCCGACATTGCAGGGTTTAGGTCGAGGTATTCGTAAAGCGAAGGGGAAAGACGAGATGTATTTCTACGACTTCTATGACCGTATGCCATACCTTGAGAATCACTCCAAGCAAAGAATACACCACTACGAAACATTAAAGTTTGAGGTTCACAATGTCAGATTCTAAGATATTAACTAAAGAAGCACAAGTTGACACGATCAACAAGATTACGAAAGATCAGCAAAACATGATTGACGGATGCATTGATGCTCTTAAGAGCGTTAAGGATGGTAAGAAGATTGATGAAGCTACTCTTCGAAACTTGAATAGCATCATGAGAGAGTTAGATTCCTTGCGTGAGTTGTTCTATACTCGCCTATTCAACTCTCTTAAGCGTGGTGATATGCTTCTGGGTTAACTATTATTGAATATAACTCTCACCCCGGTCAGTTGCCGTGTGAGTTATCTTCCGATAATCCCAATCTAGAAATAATTCATTTCCACCGCTTGTAAAGGACCCTGGGCCAGCTAGACTCCCATTTCTAACACTAAGTGTAAATCCATACCTACTTGAAGTTGGAACATTATGTGTGCTTATCAAGTGAGTGGCCACCGAACTGCCATCAATATAGAAATCAAAAGTTTGCCAATTCTCATCAATCTTAATTTGCAAGACTTGGAAAGATTCTGGCGTAGCAGAAATACCCGTATCCGTATTTGAGGATACGGTAAACCATCCAGTTATTGCTTGCCAATTAGAACTACTATGGTCGTATTGAAACCATGCCCCTGCGTTAGGGTGTAGGTTACTGCTGTTAGACCTGTTGTGAATACCCATTGTTATCACACCTTCATTAACGCCAGTTGTCCAAGCACCACTAGGGCAAACCCTTGCAGCAAAAGAAACTCCGCAAGTGCTTGGGGCTACGGTGGAATCGTAAGTCATTACTCTGGACTGAGAGTTAGTAACACTGGTTGATGTCTTCAAACGAAGAACACCTATACCATATTCGGTAGTGTTCATCGTAACTAGGTTTGAGTCTTGAACATGTGATGCGCCCCCAGCTAAAGAAGGAGAATATCCATTGTTGCGAACATCCAAACTTAACCAGTCAGAAAAGTGAGTAATACAAGTAGGTCTGCTTGGCCCTAAACGAGTAACCTCAATATCTTTAGTATTAATCTCATTGTTGACTGTAAGTGCCGACATGGACCTCGTGCCAGCAGATAAGACATATTGAGTGTGGTCATCGTCGCCAAGTCCAGATAAGGTGCTGTGCTTTAATGCTGACACAACATAACTGCCCGTAGACCTATCATATAATACTGTTTGAGCATCAGGGATATCCAAGGGAGGATTATCTGAGTCATTGACATCCCCTAACCCGCCGAGATCTATTCTACCAGCAGCATCCGAATTAGTTTGAACCTCAGATAAAGTTCTAGGTTGCCAATATGTTCCATCATACTGAAGTAGATCTCTAACTACGGGAGCAGCCGTCACATTAGTGGTATCTTCTAGGTTAGCATTTGTTCCTAAGAAAGTCTCAGAGTTAGGGGTAATACTGACATCGTTAAAAGTCGATCCATTTACCCTAACTAAGTTGCCATCAGAGAGTGAGGTGTTTAAATTATTCGGAGATACCGCATTGTCTACGTCTTCTATGAATGCTGCATCTGCCTGAGCTTGTGTGTAGTAGTTGCTAAACAGTGTAGAAGAAGCAACACTAGATGTAGCACTCGCGCTGTCGGATATCAGGATATGGTTAGCATCAACGTTTGCAAGCTTGGCAGTTGTCTGCGTAAACTCATTAGTACCAATAGTAGCATTACCTACAACATCTAAGTTATTGGGAATGTCGTTGGATCTACCAACACCTGTTACTTTAATGACACCATTGGTAGCGTCAACAACAGACACGATTCCGATATTCTGAATCAGGTCCGTAGCTCCTGTTGGCTTATCCTTAGTTATACCCCCAGCAGTGGTGGCAACATAGACTGGCTTCCCAACGGTCATACCGTCAGTATCAAGACCTATGGCTCTTCCGAAAGATACGATTTTACCATTATTTCCATTAGATATAGCTGCGGGAACTAGCCCCACTGCGGGCATCTTATTTGAATCACTAGCATCGGCTTTTGCAACTATGAATCTGCCACTCCCCGTGTCCCCTGTCACATAAACAACGTCACCCTTTGAAAGATTTTCGCCAGCTTCAACCAACATGTATAGCTGGTCAGGGAACACAACTTCTAGTTTAGTACCATCCCACTGTGCAATAGCCCCCTCATCATTAGCATCAAAATAAGGATCAAGCTGCATTATACCTGCATCAGATGCAGCACTAGCAAGGTAAGTGGTTCCACCAGTATTTATAAGGAGATCGCCAGGGTCACCTGTTGGGAGAGTGGGAGTTCCTCCACCACCACCAGCAGGTAAAGTAGACGGACACCAAGACCCATCAGAACCACCACTCCAAACTAACCCCTGACCCTGACTAGGAGTAGAAGAGCACACATCACCTACATCGCTGAGGTTAAGCTGAAACTCAATCAGACCCTCTGCATTGTTAGTAGTGTCGTTGTATCTAAGCGCAAGAGGTATTTTGTTGTAACCCATTTACGCCTCCTTACGTCTTGTATTGCTCAGGATCTTCCTCTTCCTCATCTTCGTCTTCTTCCTCTTCTTCTTCGTCTTCTTCGTCTTCAAAGTCTCCTTCCGGCTCTTCCTCACCTTCTTCTTCATCAGGCTTAATGTCAGCTAACAAATCTTCGAGTTTAGAAAGAAGAGAAGTTAAATCATCTTGCTCCATTTCTTCCGGCTCTTCTTCGCCTTCGTCCTCCATGGGCTCTTCTTCACCCATTTCTTCTTCACCCTCAGGCTCTTCCTCAGGCATTTCCTCAGGCATTTCTTCGCCACCTTCAGCAGCAGCCTCTTCATCAGCGACTTCACCCTTCACTTCTTCAGCAGCTTGCTCGGCGTCCATATTAGGCTCCTCCATGCCAGCTTCCTGATCGCTGTCCATATCATCAGGACTACCTAAAGGCTCCTCAGGACCTTCTTCATCGCCTTCCATACCCTCCATATCCTGACCATGATCTTGGACTTGATCGGCAGCAGTTTCAACAGCAGGGACAAGCATCTTTAACACATCACCAATCTTACCGAGATCATCAGCAACCTTTGTAAAGTCCATGTAATCCATAAGGTTAGCTTCATTCAGCGTATCGCCATGACCCGCATCTTGGAAAAGCTCCTCAAGGAAAACAGCGAGATCAATCGACTCAGCGCCATTCTTTGTTTGCAGTGTGTTAACAAACTCCATTAACGTCTTCTCAATGATCGAACCCGTAGGAGCGTGCTTCGCAATCTGAGCGAGGATTTCACCTTCAGTCATAGCCAGTGTTCTGAAAGTCGGAACCTCATCAAGCTTACGAACGTCGATGCCATACTTCTCATTCAGGACATCCAGAACGTATTGCTTGATTGGCTTCTTCATCTCGTAGATCTTACCGGCAAACTTGTTAAGATCCTTTTGCGAAGTCTTGATCTCGTTCATCGACAACGAGTTATGTAACAGGTTGGTGATCTGCTTCTTAGTCGCCAGGGCGAGGTAAGGAGCGTCCGAGATTGTTTGAGCAACTTGATGACGAACCGAATCAATATCACTCTCAAAGATCATCGAAGCGAGATCTTGAACGCTGTTGCTGTCAATCCAGATGTTATCGAAGTTTTGCTTGGCTTCGAGCAGTTCTTTCTGGATAAGCTCTTTTCTGCAAAGGTGCTCGTAGAGGTTGGTCTTACCAATAAACTTAACTTCGATTTCCTTCGCCTCTTGAATCTGATCGACTGTTCTCTTAGGCAGATCAAAGCTAGTCGAAACAAGGTTGACAAGCTTCATACCAGTCTTCATACCAGTCGATTGCAGCATCTCCTCATTTTCCTTGAGGAACGTCACTAACTGATCTCTAATCTCATTGACACGTTGAAACTCCTTCGAGGAGGTGATCTTAGTGGACTCACCAAATCTTTGAGTCTTCTCTTCGAGTCTGTTCTTGATTCTTTCGTAGGTGAGCTTAGTCTCATACATCGAAAGGATCTTATCAAACGAACCCTCAGCCGACTGGTAATCGTCTTCCATCAGGTTTGAGAGGACATTCAGCACCTTCTTATCGGTAGCTTCCTCAAACGCTTTCTTGTTGTTGAGAATATCAGCATCCTCCACCACAATCTTAGTCAGCTTTAAGGTCGGCTTGAAAGCATACTTACCACTAATCACCGAACCATTCTCGGTCAGGTAGGTTGCAACACCATCCTCAACAGAGAACAGTTCAACATTCTCTCTCAGAGTACGAGCTAAGTAATCACCAATCTTGATCAGGTTACTAAACTCTTTTCCACGATTTTCAATCAGATTCGTTAACATAATAAATATACTTGTTCCAAAATTATTTAGCCCCGTCTTTCGGGGTTATTTTATTAAAATGCTGTTTCTCACTCATCTCTTCAAGCAGTTTGATCAATTCATCATCACAACCAGACTCTATAGCAAGAGATTTCATAGAGTTGTAATCTAAAGATTCAGCAGCAGTTGGGGGTGTGTTCTCAGCCGATTCCATAGGAGGCCCTGGTGGTTGTCCCATATCACCAGCCATAGGATCACCCATTGGAGCCCCACCTGGAGGCATCATGCCAGGAGCCATCATCATCTGACCAAAGACCGGATCCTTTTGATCCTGCTCAAGACCCTTCTTAGCTTCTTCAATCTCACTGTCAGACATCTGGTAGTAATCCTTGTAGATCTTCTCCATTGGGAAGATCATAAGACCCTTAACAGCTTGGACAACACGAGCCTTCTGCTCATCAGTATCAAGCATTCGCTTGAGAGCCATGTCGGAAGGAGCAGGAAGCTTAATCTTAAGTTTAGAGATAAGTGTGGTTGGGAAACCCTTAAGCATTAAGTGTCTCTTAGCAATAGTCTCTAAACCAAGCTCAATCGACTTTTGGATTCTGGTGATAACTCTGGCAAACTTAACATCAAGCTGCGACAGGTTAGCTTTACGCTCAGGCGATTGATCTTTCTCAACGATGTAATCCTTCGGAATCTTAAGTGCAGCAAGCAACTTATCTCTAAAGTATTTCACATCGTCAACCTCACCAAGGTTTTCAGCACCCGGTAATGTATCAATCTTAGTGCCAGTGCCCTTACCATTTACAGCAATGTAGAAGTCTTCATCAGCAGCTAATGCATTGAAGTTTTCTTCAATGTTACCCGTTTGCGAGTTGTAGCTCTTACGCTTCTTAAACTTATCCATCTGCTTCTTGATATGCATCTCAGCCTTAGAAGCAGGCAGCGAACCCGTATCAATGTAGAAGATACGACGCTCAGGAGCACGCACAAGACGATAGATGAGCATTGCGTCTTCCATCATCTTCAGGCTCTTATAGGTCACTCTAGCAGCCGCAGCAACCGACTTACCGTAGGGATAGTGTGTTGGGTCAGAGGTGTGAAGTCTAAAGTGAACAATCTGACCAGGATCTAAGTTAATGATGCGAGAGTCATCTAAGTAAGGACCAACCGAACCATAAGTGCTCCAATCGTTTTTCTCTGGGATCTCCTGTAAGAACTGCTTCAGGTAACCAAACTCATCTTCAACGCGGAAGATAAAGTTAGGGTTGAGAATCTTAATGCGCTGAATACCACGCTTAATATTGTTAAGGTCAACAATCGTCTCAAGGAAGATGTCACCATATTTAACAACGTTTCTAGAGATGTCCCAAAGGTAGCGAGTCATGTTAACTTGCTCAAACATGTTCTCAACCTCAGACTTAGTCATCTCATCGTCAGTAACAATATCCCATGCTGTGCCGTCAATGTTCTCCTGCGTGCAGTCATCGCTGTAAATGTCGAACGCGGACGAGATCTCTGGGTATCCGTCCATATCCTCATATTCTTTGTATCGCTTCTTGCGATCAAACTCAATTTGAGGGAGAATTGGATAATAAGTTTTCTTGTGACCAAACTCCGAAGGAACCTTGATAATATCCTTCGACTGAACAGTGTCGCCTTGAAGTGGACGAGGTGGATCAATCCTTCTCTTGGTAACAGGATCTTGGATCTTGTAATCAGGATGATCCTCAACTTCACGAGAGAAGAACTTCTTAAAGAATCTCCCTATGAGCCCGTAGGGCTTGTTATACGGTTGCATCGGGTCTGCAAACTGCGTATATCCTTCACCACCTTCTCTTAATTTCTTAGCAGCCATTCAAGTTTCTCTTCTGTTAGACCTTGCGTAGATGTCTTCAACTTATATGTATGAGCGTTACGGATGGCTGGTGGGATATAAGTATCATCTTCTGCCTTTTCTATGTAAGCATTCCCTCTTAAGTTATTAAAAATGTTAATAGCAGCGGCGAAGGACATAATTAAATCGTCATGACAGTTAGTATCAGGCTTAACCTTACCCGTCTCTGGGTCAATAATGAATGTTAAAAGCTCATTAACCAGTCTGTCCGAACTAATTAAAACTTTACCTGACCTAATATTGTGTTCGAGATCGGCCAATAAAGTCTCTTTATTTTTCTGTGTAATCATAATTCCGATCTCTCGTTTGTCGTCCATCACCAGATTTTCATACTCAAACTCCTGCTGAAGGAAGTAAATTAAGTTGTTGCCGATTCCATTCCGCTCAGGACACACAAATGCAGTGTTGTAAAGCCTAGCCTCATCTGCTATGATTTTAGCGAACTCATTGATAGGCGTCCTGTTGGAGTAGAACTCAGCCACCTGTTTACCATTATAGATGTCGATGATGTGAAAAGCTGAGTAATCACGTTCACGACCAATTGACGGGTCAGCAGCTAAGACATATTCGTGGTTAGGTTGTGGATCCTCCCAAATACGCATACGGTTGTTATATTTGATCCAGTAATCTTTATTACAGTTTTCTTTTAGATTACGAAGAATCTCACCCTCAATATAAGTCTCACCTGTGCCTAAGAAGCTAGCCTCATATTCCTGTAGCCACTCTTTGTAACTGTGTTTGCGGCGAGTTTGCTCTTCCCACTTGTCTACATTGATTGGAGGGTTGCACGATTCCATTTGCTCATAGAGCCACTCAAACCCGTCATGCCTTTTATATTCTGGGTGCTCTTGCCATTTAATATCAATGGGGTGGAATCCGTTGTCACCTTCCATCGCCTGCGTATACATCTTATGGAACCAGTTACCAATACCATTAACCGTAGACAGGCACACCACACGGCCACCAGTGGACGTTGTAGGGCCTACAGCGGCCCAAATCGTATCAATGTGCTCAATGAACGCTGCCTCATCTAAGATGAGCAGAGAAGCCGAAATAGAGCGTCCAGACTGCTTGCCTGAAGCCTTGGACTGAATAGATGATCCATTTTCAAAAGAGAGAGTGTGGTCATTGTCTCTGGTAGTCTTAGGCTTCATCCAGAACGGTAACTCTTCATACATGATCTTGATACGAGAGATAACTTCCTTTGCTTCTGCATCACCTTTAGACAATACAGCAACTCTCTTGTTTGTACCAAAGATGCAAAAGTGTAACGCATAAGCTGCCATCAATGTTGTGCAGCCAGCTTGTCTAAACTTACGTAAGATGGTTAGTCGATAGTCTTGGAACTCATCAAGGATACGGGACTGGAAGGGGTAAAGTTTAAAGTTTACCATTCCACGCATTGGGTGAACGACCTTGATGTAATTGTTTGTAAAATATTCGCAACTACGAGAACATTTCTTAAATTCCTCTGCGATGTGCTCCAGGTCTTCGCTATTATTATTCATGATATATTTTTCTGTTTGTAGTAGAACAGGTAAACAACCTAACTCTTTAGCTAAACTTATTAACTATTCTAACCGTAATGAGTTTACTAGAATTAATATTACTTATGATGCTCCTTCTATTTATGAAGGTCACAAGAAGAATATAGAGTTCTTTAAGACCTTAAATATGGAAGATAATGATATTATAGTTTTGTGTCATGATGACATTGATATCATTTCTAACCAAGAAGATCTTCTTAAATATTTAGAAGTCACCAGAAAGCCTAATGTTGGTTTTGTAGGTATCGCTGGCAGCACCTACCTACCTCATGATGGTGCTTGGTGGAATGCCAGAAGCACAAATGATGCTCGTGGGTTTGTATTCCAAGGACAGAAAGCAGAGACCATGATGCCTAATTACTTTGGTAAGTCTGGTCAGGTAGTGGTTCTTGATGGTTGTTTTCTTGCTATCACCTATGGAAATCTTAAGAAGATTGGTATTGACGAGCCAGAATACCTTGAGACTGGATGGGACTTCTACGACATCCACATGACCTACAAAGCACATTTAGATGGTTTTTCTAACTATGTCGTGCCTATAATTGCTATGCATGAGTCTCCAGGTCAGATGCGAGAAGGTTGGTATACAGCAAAAGAAAAGTTCATGAGGCATCACGCATCAACGATCAGGTATTCAAAGCTACCTACAGATAAGACACACGGATTACCTTAATGGAATACTTAGTAAGCGTTTTAGTTTGGATGTTGGCAGTCTACGGCATGACCACCATCATTGTCAGTTCTACTATCATGGAACCTGTTCGCAATCTCATTACTGCTTGGGTTCCTCCTCTTGGAAAGCTAGTTAACTGTATGCTTTGTACAGCCTTCTGGGCAGGGGTATTCTGGGGTATGATGTATTGGAATCCCTTCTCTAAAGCAGAGGGTAATATGTTCCTGCACGCCCTATTTGCAGGCTGTTTCGGATCCGCTACTACGTGGTTGATCTACCTCAAGTTCTTCCCTCTAATGCAGGGTAAGTGAGGGTAGTCAACAACCACCAGCGCAGTTCGTGACGGGACGGATACCAAACTTAAGTTTAAGTAGCATATTAATACACTCTTATATAGGTGTTACCGAAATCTATTGTTACGTCTGTTGTAGCTGCTATAAACTCGTATGCTCCTAAAGTAAATGGTGAAGTTCCTCTACTTGTATTCGTAACATCCACTGAAGGCATTGTAGAATTGCTAACGAAATCAATGCCTAGAGAGCCTTCTACTTGTCTGTAATCTCTTTCTCTTGAATTCTCGTCATCTTCAACAAAAGAGACTGTACCACCAACTGCACTTCCATCATAAGTATAAGTAGTATTGTAATTTATATTACTAGATGTGTATGTCGGATTAATACAGGTTGGTGTACTTTCTCCGAATGTATTCTTAACAGTTGTTTCAGATTGATTAATTGTTGAGTCAAAAAGATTAACATATTTTGTCGCACTCGCGAAAGAAGTCGTAAAATCACTCTGACGTACAAGATTCTGATCCCATATAGTACCACTAACATTTAGTCTAAAAATAGAATCCTTGCCAGAGTTTGGTAGTTGGCTAGCCATTCTTATTCCAGCATTGACAGTAGAAATAGTTCCCGAAGTGAGTTGTTGATGAGTAACTCCAATCAAGTTTACTTCAATCTCACATTGTTGTCGGGGACTTGCCGGAAAGTATAAAAAAGGATTGTAACTGCCTTGCTCTATAACACAATTTATAAGATTAGTTGTGTTCTTACCTATAGCTGACACCTCTCCTGTGGAGGGGTCTATACTTTCAAATCCTGCGTAGTTAGTGAAAAATGTATTAGGGACGCCTGTTAAATTAGTGGCATGTGTAAACATACACCTTTCAAAAGTTAAAGTTCTTTGATATTGACCTGAGTAGCCTGAAGTAGAGTTAAATTGATTAAAGAACATACTTCGATTAGTACTGGTGCCTGAGTATATTAAATCTCTAAACGTTATGTTTACGTTCTGATCTCCAAAAGAATACCAACTAAGATTAGCGGTTACTGTAAAACTAGTTCCCGCACTTGTTCCTCGATCTGCACTAGTCCAATACCCTTCATGGGAATCTTCTCCCCTAACAATAATGTCAAAGTCTGTAGTGGAATTCCACGGAGGAAATGTCGAATTAAAATAATGAGTTGGTCCGTTTAAAATTACAGCCTCAAGCACATCACCATTCGACATGGCGTTCGCACTGGTAGATTGCCACAAAGCTAGTGTAGCAAAATCACCTCCTGAAAGGTCACCACCATGCACCCCGGACACACCAATTGTATCAGTATAAGTAGCCATTTATTCTCCTCCTCCTATCACAGGTATAAGCCTTTGCCTGTTGTTAGATATCCTATATCCTACTTGAAGCACTAACGGACCTCCGAGGCTCTTGAGGAAGTCTTCTACCTGTTGAAGAGTAATAGCAAAAGCTCCTGCATCATAAGGACTGTCACCTCTATCATTACCTGCTAAGTCTAATCCACTGAGATTAAAGGATGAGACATATCCCGATGCAAAATTGTCTTCACTCCCTACAAGTCTATAGTTATTGACTCCACTGGATCCATCTACAAACGATACAGTGCCAGCAGATACAGATCCATCAAAGTTGAATGGAACTCTAAAGGAACAATTAGTAAGGGCCGAAGCCCATACGTTCCAAGGTTGATAAAACTCAACAATTCCAGATGATGAATCTCTATATTCAGAGGGTAAAGGTTCAATGACCCAAGTTGAATACCTATCCTGACTAGCAGGGGTAGCAATAGAATCCCCCGCCCCATTACTGAATATGCAGTCAACAAACTTTGAGTTATTTACTGCTGTAGTAGTGTCATCAGGATACCGTGCCGCAGCGAAGGCATATGGAGCATGTAAAGACAGTCCTCTTCCAACACCAGCATAATACAATAACCCTGCATGATCAACTTTAAGTTGATTAAGTATCATCGCGTGCCGACCGTCACTAAACCAAGAGTTTATAAATGTACACCCCTCAGTTTGAAAGAATGCGCTTGCTTGAGTATTATTTTGGTGTGAATACACGCATAACGACCCGTTATAACCGACACCATCCGAAGAAGCAGCACCTACGTAAAGACAGTTTTTGTGAATACTTTTACTAGTTCCTCTTTCTAGTATATTTAAATCTTCATCTGTAATTCTTTCATAGTTATTATCCGTCATTAACTCATATGTTATTGAAGACAGGCCGTCATCCATGCGTGCCATAAAGTTTTCAAAGGTATAAGTGTGCTCAGGAGCAAAATAACCTGGGGTGGTATAATTTGAATTATGGGTAGGAAATACGTAAAAGAGTCTCCGATTGAGAGCATTCCCACTAACAACTAAACTTAAGTCCTTTACTGTTAAGTTAAAGGAATTCTTACCAGAGCGTAGACTCGCTCCGTATGTTGATCCGTTTATAGCAAGGATAGCACCTTCATCCCAATTACCATTATGAGGCGTCTGACCTGAATAGACAAATGATTGATTTACGTTTGCACTTACACTTCCAACAGTGCCATTAAAGTTAATAGAGGCATCAGGAGCGTGTATCTCTCCGCTCTTAAGCTGAAGCGTGTGAGTTTCTCCATTTAATACGTTAGCATAGAAGTGATCATTAAACGACCACAAAAACAAGGTGGCATACTCAGCAGGGAAGTCTACACCGCTAGTTCCAATCTTGTAAACCGTATTTTTATCTGATATACTTTGATAAGCTCCTGCATCCCTTTGATCAGTTCCCCCTGGTCTCTTATAGCCTGTGATGTCTTTGTAAGGCAACTCACCGCTAGTCATGTATTTGACAGCAAGGTTATCAAGATCTGGTACAAGTCTGAAATCATTGGTAGAACTAACGAAAGATACCTGACCGCTTTTTACTGATCCATCGTAATTGAAGTTAACATCAAACGTGCAGTTAGTATGGTCTGTACCAAGAGAGTATTCTTCATAACTCTGAGAGTTACTAAATATATTGTCAACTGCGGTGACATTATAACGTGACGCAGGATAATTTAAGAGTCTCTGGGCATCATTCCCATGCATATCGAATAGACAACCTGATATACGGTAATCAGAACTGCCATTAGGAGAGATGTAACCAGCTACTCGATGATAAAAAGTAGATCCTACAAAATTGTGAGCTACGTTAGGGCCTTCTCGCCCAGATTGATAAGGTGTAATTAGACCAGAATTATAATTAGAGTTTCCGCTTACAACTGTATTAATTATATTGATTGTATTAAGACCGAATTCCCCGGTTTGTTCATTATTAGCTAGCAAGTTTGGGTAAGGCCAACCTAAGCCTCTAGCAGTAGAAATTAAACATCTGTCAAAAGTGTAAGTGCAATCGTGCGCTGCATCTCTAATCTCTCTAGATGCATTAAAGTGTGCCCAATTTCTGTGATAAATATTAGAACTAAAGACTAAGTCTTTAAGTTCAAAGATAACATCTTGTTTTTTTAGTTTGGAGCCAACGACTCCCCACCATTGCTGATTTCCAAGGAATTGGGTTTCTATGAATCTAGCACCTGTGTCCCACTCACCGTCTTGAATGGTATCTCCTCTTACAATCCATTTCTGATCAACTTCTAACAGAGGATTATTCCCTATGTTAACTATGAAATCATGTTCTTGATTCTGAAATGCAAGATCAAAGGTCTGACCATTAACTATTTTATCGCCTGAAGCGGCATAGAATAAAGCAACAGTTGCATGATCAGCACTAACCCCATCAACACCACTACCAATCAAAGCACTAACCACACTATCGCTATAGGATTGGAATGCACCCGCATCTGTCAATCCTGGTCTTCTTCTACCTGCAAGGTCATAATTAGACGTATTAGATACGTTCATGTACTGAACAGCAAGGTTATCAGGGTCTGCTACGAGTCTGTAATCCTTAAAAGAACTTGCACCAGCATTGTCTACAAAGTTTACTTGTCCACTCGTTACTGTTCCGTCGAAGTTGAATGGAACTCCGTAGGATACATTTGTTTTAGTTTG
>Ga0222719_10000321_pt1 | contig 48543 bp, 69 predicted proteins | sample C33_34DmetaG_FD_165039 | JGI IMG/M metagenome (GOLD analysis project Ga0222719, IMG submission 165039) | Estuarine water microbial communities from San Francisco Bay, California, United States - C33_34D | ecosystem: Environmental > Aquatic > Marine > Unclassified | place: USA: California...
CAAATGCCGGAAATACAGCCGATAGCGTTAATGTTTCTGGCGCAACTTATGTAGCCTACCTATTCGCCCACGATGCCCAAGACTTTGGCACAGACTCCGACGAGTCAATTATTAAGTGTGGGAGTTATACGGGTGATGGGACTTCAGATCATTCAATTGAAGTAGGTTTTGAACCCCAGTGGCTTCTTATTAAAAATACTTCATTAGCTAGAGATTGGGTTTTGTCAGACTCAATGCGTGGATTAAATCTTAATCAAGACTATATTTTGCGACCTAACACTTCTGGGATTGAGTCAAACTGGGCAGTAGCGGAAGTAACTTCTACAGGCTTTCGCCTGACAGACGGAGATGATAAGTGGAATACTAACGGAGACAATTTCATCTACGTAGCCATCCGCAGACCCCACAAGCCAGCAGAAGAGTTTGCGGCTACTGATTTGTTTGCGGTGGATAACGGTGACGGAAGCAGTGTTCCTCGTTGGAGTTCTGGGTTTCCAGTAGATATGGCATTTGAACGTGGGACTACATTTAGTGATTCTATGCGTTGGGCGTCCCGTTTAACTGGAAAGGCTTATCTACAAAGCACCTCTACCGCCGCTGAAGTGCTTAACAACAATTATACTTTTGATTGGCAGGACGGTTGGTATGAATTCGCAGGAGCAAGCAATGATTACTCATGGATGTTCCGCAGAGCGCCGGGATTCTTTGATGTTGTGGCTTATACGGGGACGAGTGTATCAGGCAGGACTGTTACGCATAATTTAAATGCTGTTCCTGAGTTAATGCTTGTTAAATGTAGGAGTGACGCAACAAACTGGGCGGTTTACGATAAAGTATCTGGCGGTACTAAATTTATGGTTCTTAATAGTGCAGACGCCGCATCCGTAGGCTCTAACAGGTGGAACGACACAGACCCCACCGATTCTGTTTTTACTGTAGGGGATAGCTCTCATGTAAACTCAAGCGGACGAACTTACATAGCCTACCTATTCGCAACAGTCCCCGGAATATCAAAAGTTGGTAGCTATAGTGGATCAGGCTCTGATGTAAATGTTGATTGTGGTTTTACTTCTGGCGCTAGGTTTGTGTTTATTAAAAAGACCAACGCTACGGGCCACTGGTATCTTTGGGATGCGGAAAGGGGCATTACAGCAGGAGCGGATCCCCACCTTCAACTCAACTCTACTAACGCACAGCAGAGTGGAGTCGCTATTGACATCAACCCATACTCTAGTGGCTTCAGCGTTCCAAGTGGTGACGCGGCTGTTAACACCAGTGGCAACACTTACATGTTTTTAGCAATCGCATAGGAGAATCAACTATGTCCGAATATCGCATCAGATCAACGGGTGAGGTCAAAAATCAAGGCCAAATCCGTAGTATGCACCCGAATGTTTCACTGCCTAAAGTGTGGAACACAAACGTCAACGAGACACTTGGGATTGACCCTGTACTGGCGTCACCTAAGCCTGACCCGTCTGGAGACTACAAAGTCGTTGTACGCAACGGTGTAGAACAAGACGCCAACGGTAACTGGGTATACGCTTGGACAGAGAACGATATGTTCCAAGAGTACACAGACGACGAAGGAACTGTTGTAACTGTACAGGCTCAGATAGACGCCAAGGTAGCCGCTGACAACGCCGCTCTAGAGGCCACAGAACGCGCTACACGGGACGATCTGTTGAAGGCTACAGACCACTACGGGTTGTCTGATGTAACCATGACAGAGGCTATGACGGCCTACAGACAGGCCCTACGTGACGTACCACAGCAAGCAGGGTTTCCACAGACTATTACGTGGCCTACAAAGCCAGAGTAACCCGTGGATCCTGTATCTTTGGTAGCGATGGCGTCTACTGCGTTCAAAGGTGTACAGGTTCTTGTATCCAAAGGCGCAGAGATAGAACACGTAGCTCAGAAGTTAGGTCAGTGGTACACACTTGCAAGTGATTTAAAAGAAGCTGAAAAGGAGATAGAAAACCCTCCACTATTTAAGAAGGTGTTTGACAACAGCTCTGTAGAAGAACAAGCGTTAAACGCCATCATAGCAAAGAAGAAGATAGAGGAGCAAGAAAAACAAATACGCGAGTTGATTATGTACGCATATGGTGAAGAAACGTACAGAGAAATGATGCAGATGCGTCGTGACATAAGAACCAAACGCGAACAAGTGATCTACAAGCAACGAAGAAAACAAAGGCGTATGCTAGATGTATCAGCCATTGTTATTGGAATGATGATAGTTAGTGGAGTTATTTGGACAACCATTAGCTTTATTCAAAGTGTTGGAGGATAACATGGCTGTTGTAAACGATCAACGCTTAGAGCGTATAGAAGAAAAGTTAGATAAGTTATCTGACACTGTAGCAAATATTGCGCGTGTTGAAGAAAGAATACTTACAATCTTCAACAGGCTTGATAGACACGAAAAAAGATTAGACGATCAGGAAGACGATTTAAAAGAATTAAACAACAATGTAATACTTAATTCTAAATCTATAAAGAATGCAGAAAGGCTTGCGTGGATTATAGTTTCAGCCACTGCATCGTTCTATGTATATATGATGAGGTAAGTATGTTAGAAATGTTAGTTGGCCCTATAACGGGTTTATTAGATAAGTTTATTCCTGATGCAGATGAAAAAGCGAGGCTCGCCCATGAAATTTCTACAATGGCTACAAGACACGCCCATGAACTGGCTAAAGAACAAATATCAATTAATCGTGAAGAAGCTAGACACACTAGCATCTTTGTTAGTGGCTGGCGTCCAGCGACAGGTTGGGTATGCGTCAGTGGCATGGCATTTAATTTTATCTGCGTTCCTATTGGGAATTTTGCTTGTGCTTTGGCTGGCATAGATGTTATTATGCCTAATTTAGATATAGGTGAGATGATGCCCGTACTCTTGGGAATGTTGGGCTTAGGAGCTATGAGAACTGTAGAGAAAACTAAAAAGGTCGCTAGAGACTGAGTATGAGTTATTTTACAAAAGAAGAACTAAGCTGTCAACATTGTGGTGCGTATAAGTTTGATGAAGAATTTTTAAAGGTTTTAAATAACATTAGAAAAGAATGTAATTTTCCTTTTGTTATTAGCTCTGGATACAGATGTGTTGAACATCCTATAGAGGCTTCTAAGGGTCGCGTAGGCGCACATACAACAGGGTGTGCAGTTGATATAGCCGTAAGCGGGGATAAAGCTTTAAAGGTTCTTGAGGTTGCTATGAAACATGGCGTAAAAAGAATAGGTGTGAATCAAAAAGGAAAAGGACGATTTATACATTTAGATATGGCAGAAGAAGCTTTTCCATCTCCTGCAATCTGGTCGTACTGAGGAATATATAAATGGCTAAAAAGCAAAGAGTAAAGAAGGTCGCTAGACATAAGAAGCCTCAAAGAGCTAAAGCTTTTTATGGAGGGCTACAGGCTGGATATGAGTTTGCTAAACAACAAGGCTTTGAAGGAACTTATGATGAATGGCTTCAAAGTCTTGGTGCTAATGCAGGCGGTAATTATACTTATATTCCGGGCGGCAACGTCAAAGATCCAGATATTATTATTGATGATGGTGAATATATTGGCCCTCAACCCGGACAACCCGGATTTGATCCTGCTAAACAAACTTCAACTACGCGAGGTAAAGTTGGTTATGATCCAGCGGCAGGCTTTGTAACACAGCCCGAAGCACCTGTTATAGAAAAAACAGCGCCTATAAAGTACGAAACAATTCCTAGCCAGCCTGTGTCTGATAAAGCCACATGGAAAAAGAAAGAGGAAAAAGACGAAGAAGATCGTGGTGGTGCTAGTCGTGGAGGTATTCGTAGAAAAGCTTATCAAACTGGTGGTGGGCCAGAAGCGGCATTTAATAAACAAAAAGACACTGTTGAAAAAGTATTGGCAAGTGAACCTGTAAAGCCTACGATAAAGCGCGGTGATGTTGCACAAGCTGACGGTACAACTACTAGTACAACTTCAGTTACGGCAGGAGCTACACAAGGCGCACAAACAAGAGAAGGTGCAGGCGTTACTTATACAGCCCCTACTGCTAGAAAAGCTGAAAGTGCTGGAGAAGCCGCACAAGCCACTATTCCTACTCCTATTCCAGCCGCAACATACGATCCAGAACTTATTGATATGGCAGATGTTCCTCAAGTTCAAGCGGCTCAAGGAACAGTAAGTGATGAAGCGGTTGCTAAGTTTGAAGCTCAAGAACTTAGTGAAAGGGCTGTAGCGGCTGAAAGAGATGCCGCACAAGAACAAGCCGCACTAACTGCACAGGCCGCGCAGTATGAAATTTCTGACGGTGCTTACGTCGATAAAGTAACTGGTAAAGTTACAGACGTTGCTCCTACAAAAGAAGCAGAAGTTGCTCAACGTACAGCAATCTTAGGCTCTGCCGCTGAAGATGGTAAAGCCGCTCAGATACTAGAAAAATTAAATTATGATGTTGTACAGACACGTACAGTAAAAGGTACAGCGGCTAAAGGTGCGGCGGCACAAATGATTGCAGAAGTTGGAGAGATTCCTCCAGAACTTAGTGCAACGATTGTTGAAGACCCTGCAACTGTTGAAGCTCAGATAGATGATGAGCCTGTAGAAATTAAAGCGGCTGTTGCGGCTTTGCCTACAGAGGCTCTTGTATCTTCACAGATGGAAACACTTCTTGCTGGTATTGAAGATGGTGAAGTCCCTACGTGGGCTAGACCAGCAGTAGAACAAGTAAATAGAATGTTAGAACAAAGAGGCTTGACAGCTTCTACGGTAGGCCGTGATGCACTTTTAAATGCAGTTATTCAAAGTGCTATGCCGATTGCTCAGTCTAATGCACAGGCGCTACAGCAAAGAGCCGCTCAGAACCTCTCAAACGAGCAACAAGCCAATATACAGCAAGCTAACCTAGACGCACAGCGAAGGCTACAAAACACCGCTAATCGACAGACAGCGGCTTCTCAGACGGCTCAGATGGCACAGCAAATGTCAGTACTTCAGAGTCAGTTTGCACAGGACGCTATGATTACTTCTGCGGCTCAAGCACAACAAATGAGACTTGCAAATCTTCAGAATCGTCAACAGTCTGCAATTCAAAATGTACAAAATCAACAGGCCGCTAATGCCCAGAACTTAGGTAACGAACAGCAGACTGAACTAGCAAATCTTCAGTTTGAGTTCCAGACCAATGCGGCAAATATGTCTGCTGAAAATCAATCTCGTCTTGTTGAGATGCAAACTGCCGCAGACTTCCTTGCTAAGAATGCTGGCTTCAAACAACAGATGGAGTTAGCAAATCTTAGTAACGAGCAACAGATTGAGTTAGCAAATCTTACAGCTTTAAATCAAGCAGGCTCAGAAAACCTGACGGCTGAACAACAAACAAGACTTGCTAATCTTGATTCTCGCATGAAGACCAACATGCTTCAGGCTGAGATTGCAAATCGTTTAAATGTTGCACAGCTTAATGTCGATCAGCAACGGGCTATTCAAAATGCTACAATGGTAGCCAACATGGATATGTCGCAGTTCAATGCTGACCAGCAAGTTATTTTGTCTAATAGTAAGTTTATGCAAACTATGACCATGCAAGATTTGAGTAATAGACAACAGACTGTTATTCAAAATGCTACGGCTATGGCGCAACTAGACATTGCAAATGCTAATAACCAAACAAGAATTGCTGTTGAAAATGCTAAGTCCTTCTTGGCTATGGATATGGCAAACCTAAACAATCGTCAGCAGGCGGCAGTGATTGATGCACAAATGCAACAACAAACAATGCTATCAAATCAGTCAATGGCTAATGCCGCAAAGCAGTTTAATGCTCAAAGCGAGAACCAAGTAAATCAATTTAATTCTAGTCTAGCGGCACAAATAGATCAGGCAAACGTACAACAACAAAATGCTATGGCTCAGTTTAATGCTAGTGAAGCCAATAGAATGACTACAACATCTATGCAAATTGAAGGTCAGTTAGAGTCTACGCGCATGGGAGCAGACGCTAGTATTACTGCCGCTAACATTCGTGCAGAATCTGCGGCAAGTATTGCTAACGCTCAGATAGATGCAAACAGAGAACAGTTTAATGCTCAAAATGCTTTTGTTGCTGAACAAGCGGCTATTGAATATGAGCGTAAAACAAACATGATGAATACTGCCGCTGAGAATGAAATGAACAAACTTAATGTTCAACAAGAGTTTCAGATAACTGCAATGGGTTATGAGTCTGAGCTTCTTGCGGCTAGAGATCAGGCGGCATATTTAAGACAGTCTTATGAAAACGATAAAGCTTTAAACACACAGCTTTATATTGCGGCAATTGGAAATGAAACAGCCGCCGGTAAAGAATCAAAGACAAGTGTACAAGCATTAATGGAATTTGCTAAAGGTATTGTTACAGGCGGTGGAGGCTAAAACATATGGGATTTTTTAAGAAAATTTTTAAGGGCGTAAAGAAAGTCTTTAAGAAGATTGGCAAAGCCGTAAAGAGCGCCTTTAAAAAAGTTGGTAAGTTTATGGGCAAGATTGGCATTGTAGGTCAATTAGGCTTGGCGCTTATTATGCCCTATGCGCTACCAGCTTTAGGGGGATTAGCCACCGGCATGATGGGTACGCAACTAGGAGGTGTTTTAGGTGCGGCTGTTAAAGGTGCTGGACACTTTCTTAATGCCGCAGTCAAGCTAGGCACTCGTGTTGGAACGGCCTTTAAGTCAGTAACCAAAGCTGTTACAGACACTATCGGAAACATGGTAGGCGCAACTGTCAATCAAATACCCGGAGCAGGAGATTTTCTTAAAGGTATCTCAGGCGGTAAAATTGATATTACTAATAAAACTTTTTCAAGTGCTTGGGAAGCTACTCAAAATGCTTGGAGTAACGCAGGCGATAGTTTAGGTAATTTGTTTTCTAAGTCTACGTTTGATTCTAGTATGAACAAGTTTGGTATTCAAGCAAACCTTCAGGAAAGCGTAGCAGGAGACTTTGATACTTCTAATATTAGTTACGATCCAGTAACGGGCGAAACCTCAATAGGTGTTGATAGGGCGACAGGAACTCTTGGAAATCAGGGAGTAGGTCTTGATGTTGCAGATAGTTTAGGGCTAGGCACAGAAGGAACAACTTACAAGCTTGGAGCTACACCAACAAATTATGTAGAGCTTGCTCAAATGGGCACACCTTTAAATATACCAGAAGCTTCTTTTACAGTCGGTGGAACTGAGCCTACTTCTTCATTGTTGTCGCCTAGTCGTATGGGAGGGGGTACTGCTTATGAAATATCAGATATTACAAAAGCTACACGGCCTGTAGCGGCTGATCCATTTACCCCAACCGACATTGATGTTAGGTCTGCTGTTCCAGATGCAAGTAAGGTACGTACAGAGTTTGACGCATTTACAAACATTACTGATCCTGCTTCTGTAGGCTCAAAATCTCTAGCGGCTCAAGCAGGCGCAAGATCTAAAGAGTTTTTAAAAGGCCAAGGAGTCGAGTTGACTACAGCAGGCGCTATAACTATGGCTCAAGACTATCTTGATGCAGAATCAGCAGAGGCTCAAATGCAAAGACTAACAGATCCTTTTGCAAACATTGAGATGAGTTATCTAACTCCGGGGCCAGTTACAGCTTCTCCGGGCTTGTCTACTGCTGGACTAACACCAATGTCAGGCTGGGATTATTTCAATCAAATCCAAGATGATATTCTAAACTCAAACTACAATAATATTTATTCACAAGGCTACTATGGTTCGCCTAGCTTACAGGCTGGTCTAGCAATGGCTTATCAGGAGTTAAATCAATGAACGAAGATATTTTAAACATTAACTTAGAGCGTAGGTTTCCTATACCGGGAATGAGCCTTACAATGGATCCTGATAATCCTATGCCTCACGATAGACCGCCAGAGTTTACAAATCTTCACAAGGCTTTGAATTATATTTTTGAAAACGCTATTGAAGAAGAAAACTACTCGCAGTTTATTAAGTTGATGGCTGATGGCTTCCCTCTGATGGAAGTTGTTCAGACTGTTTTGTTTAGTGGATTCTATGAAGGCAAGTGGAACTTTGCTTTGATGCAGTTACTTATTGAGCCTACTACATATATTTTCTTGGCGCTTTGTGAAAGGGCTGATATTGATCCGACATTCTTTAGGGATGATTTGGATGATGAGCTAGACGAAGAAGAAACTATTGGAATGTCTTTTGCAGAAGAAAAAGGAAGACAAGTACAAGTAGATATGCAACAAAACAAAAAGGCTATGCCGTCTGTTGATAAACAAATGCAGGCCCAGATTGATGCAATACCTCAAGAGCAGATAGATAGTCTGCTTGCGAATACACAAACCGAAGAAGAAGAAGAAAGCCTCTTAGCAAATCAAGGTGAATAACAATGGCAGAATTTGATTTAACTCAAAACCCTTTAGAGAATGCAGAGTCCTTGCTACAACAGGCTAGGCAAACTAGCAGACGGCAAAGGCGTGACGATACTAAAAGTATGTTGTTCAATCTTGCTGGTCAACTTGTTGGTGGTATTATGCAAGGTAGGCAACAAGAAAAGTATAATAACTTTATGAATAGACAAGATGTTCTTACAGAACGATCTCTTGTACGTTCTGCTGTTGATAAGGCACAGGCAATTGCGGAGCGTAGTAAGGCGGCGTCTAGTCATGTTGGTGGCAAAGAGGCGTATTTTAAAAACGAATTAGTAGAACTTTATAAAGCACGACTAGATACTAATCTTGGTAAAGACGGTAAATATTATAATCAAGCAGATGTAAATAAATTAGCAGATCAAATGGCATCTGAAACTTTGAATGATTATATAAAAGCATTTGATGACCAATTAGGATACGCACAAAATGTCCTTACAAGTACAGGTGGTGATCGCCTTGCGTATGGTAAATCCCTAAGAGAAGCTTCTGGTGTTGATCTAGGTGTAATGGGCCGTGGTATGAGAAAGCTTACATCTTATTTTTTAGATGAAAACGACAGAAATACGGACGGTGCTGTGTATCGTAGTGTTACATCGTCAGAAATATATAAAAATTCTACAGAATTTCAAGAAAATTTTGACAAGTACTATACTCAAACAGGTAGTGCCTTAGTATCTGATAGAGTCGCAAAGTGGGAAAGCGATCCGAAGAATAAAGAGATGCTAAGAAAAGCCGCATTAAAGAGTGAAATAAAAAGAATAGATTTAGGTGATGGCTATGGCCCCGTAGATCGTATTGTTTATACGGCCCCAGACGGTAGCTTTGCAGGCTACAGAGATATAGACGAAGGAATGAGGGTTGGTTCTCCAGAAACGGCAATGGGCGTTAGGGCGCGTCCAATGGGAGACACTATGGCGGCTGACTACATACAAAAAGTTATTACGTTTGTTGATGAAGATACAAGAAAAGATTTAAATACTATGATAAATAGTAGAACAACAGGCAATACTAAAATTGATAGTGCCTTTACTAAAAACCTTGGAAACACACTAAGTTTTTATGAGCAAGGAATGCAAAATAGTTATGATATGTCTGTTATTCCAGAGGCTCGTCTTAAATCAATTGTTGCTAGAGCTATTGCTATTGATGCAAAAGAACATGATAACAGTCTAAGATTATCAAAAGGTAATCAAGCAGAAGGACGTATCACAGATAATCCTATCTTGACCTATATGGCAGCAGTTCAAGAATACGGAGATGTAGACGATATACCAGAAGAATTTAGAGTACAGATAAATAGGCGTGTTCAAGAGTATGTTGCACAAGACTTACCGGGATCTGCAAGTCCTGCTCGTGTAGAAGAAGCAATTGATTTTGTACAAAGTGTAAGTGGCGTATTCGGAACTGATTTTTCTGATTTTGAAATAGGAAAGCTTCCAGTTTTAGAAGCTATGGAACTTGCAAGGGCGCAAGCAACAGTTAGGTTACAGTTTAAAAATCAGAAACTAGCTGGACAGCTTCCTGAAGATATGACATTTCCTGATTACTTGAGAACTAATAGAGATGCTCAAGCACAGATACAAGCTAATTTAAGAAAAACTAGAGAACAAGAAATAATAGCTTTACAAAGCCCACTAGGTGATGCTTTTGCTACGACACGATAAGGAATCTTAAATGTACAAGGCTCCAACAATTGATGAATACATTGCCGGTTCTCTTGGAAAATCCGAAGAGAAGCAAGAAGATTATTCTCAGTACTACTTAAACTTAGGTAAGGCCCGACTAAAGGGAGAAAAGCCTGAGTATACAGTTACAGATTTTAGAAACGATCCAGCAACTCTACAAAACTTTGAGATTGTTATGGATTACTTATCTAATAATCCTAGCTTTATGAATGCGCTTGACCCCGCTACATCTAGAAGTGACGATGATCCCGTAGAGTTTTTACGCGATGATGTATTCAGAATATCTTCTGCGGCATCTAAAGCTATTGCTCTGTCTGACGCGCCTGATGAAGTTAAACAAGCCTATGCAAATCTAAGAACAAAGTTTGATGAAGCTGAAGTCTATGGTATGAAAGAGCAATTAAATAGAATTGCTGACTACGGGACTGATGCTTTGTTTAACTATGAGAATGCGGCATATGTAGGTGCTGGTATTTTAGGCGGGGCGGCTTCTGGTGGTGCTGGTACTGTAGCGGCATATCTAACTAGAATAGGTGCAGGCAAAACTGCTGGGCAGGCCCTCAAGCTGGCTACAAAGGTCAGTAAACTTCCACAAACCTTACAGTCTCCGGGGGCAGTAGCTAAATATACAGGAGCTTTTGGTGCTGTTTCGGATGTAGCCACACAAGGATTAGAAGTATCTACCGGCTTGCGAGAAGACTTTGATCCGCTACAGACTTATTTAGCGGCGGGTATCAGTGCGGCTGGCGGTTATGGCTTGGCTAAGGCAGGCTCTAAGCTTGCGACTAATAGAATTACAGAAGACATGACTATTGAATCTCCTCCTTCAGCGGCGGCACAAGGCTTTGAAAATGCTTTGAGGGAGCTTGTAGACACGCCTGGAGAAAACTTTAGGCAGAGCGTAGCAAACCTAGTGCAATCAAGAATAGATGCTCCTAAGAACTTTAGGATAGCTATACAAAGAGCTTTGGGAGAACCCGATCCACCACAGAAAATCAAAGAGCTTCTTGAGTCTGAGGTTGTTAGAAATCAAACACTTCAAAACTTACAAGATGCTATTAATGGTGTATTGAAAGAACAGTCTGGTGCTAGTAAAGCGGCTATTGATTTTGAAAATGTACTTGCTTCTGTATTTGAAGAGGTTGTTAAAACCTCTAACTCAACAACAGTTATTAGAGCCGGTACAAGAGAAATGGCAGAACGTGCGGCTAGGGCTATAAGGGAGGGACAAGAAGCAAGGGCTGGGCGACCTACCCCTACCTCCGATAGTGAAATTGAAATACCAGAACTAAGAAACCTTGTAGACAGTTTAGGTGGTGGTGATGCAACCTATGAAAAGCTTGTTGATGCGGCTATAGCAGCGGCCTCACGAGAAGCTGACGATCAAACAGTCCGAAGCGATATGCTTTATCGTATGGAAAAGGCGTTGTCTCAATTTACGTCTAAATATGCTTTTGGAAAGTCTGCTGGATTTTTAACACCTTACGCTAAGATATCTCCTACTGCAAAACTTTTACAAGAAAAGGTTAGTTCTGAGTTTGCTTTGAGTACAAAACCGGGTCAAAAACTAATTGAAGAAGATTTTGCAGAAGCACAAAGAGAAATTACTGGTGGTTTATTTAGAGAATACATCAGGGCTGTATTGCCGTTATCGGCTAAAAAGTTTGATGTAAACGTAGATCAGATAAACGATCAGTTGTCTCTTGCATTACGAGGTGTAAAATCTGAAGACGAGGCTGTAAACAAATCTGCGATGAGTATAAAAAATGTCTACAGAGTTATTGGTGAAAGGCTCTACAGAGAAGGCGTTATTACTAATGTTGTAGATGATTATATTCCTAGACAGTGGAAGCGTTCTGCAATTGAAGCAAATAAAAGAGAGTTCGGACAGTTGCTTGTCAATGCTGGAGAAGCAACAGATTTAGAAGACTCTTTAAAGATCATTGATAATATGCTTGATAAAAACAATCAGCTTGGCTCAGGTTCGCGAGATTATTTTTTTAGCACTAACAGAAAGTTTAATAAGATTAAAGACGATTCACAGTTTGAAAAGTTTTTAAACAATGATGTACAACAAACATTCTTTAACTATGCGACACAGGCTGGATTATCTTTAGCAAAGCGACGAGTCTTTGGTGTTAGAAACTTATCAGAGTTTGAAGAGAAGTGGATCACACCTATTCGACAGGAGGTTGTTGCTAATGGTGGTGATTGGGCAGAGTCTGGTGCAGATACAAGACGAATGGCTGATCTCTACAAAACAATTACTGGAGAAGGTGTTGAGGCGGCTGGCGATATTAATCAGTGGACACAGCTTGTTCAGAGACTAGCATTGTTGCCGCTTGCTACGCTATCTAGTTTAACAGAGGTTCTATTGAATTTCGGTGTTGCAGGAGGCGCAACTATAGATGGCTTTAAAGCGGCTTGGAAAATGACAGGCGCTAAAAATAAAGCAGATATAGATGATTTTCTTAATGCTCATAATACGGGCATGAAGACAATGACTGAAGACGCCCATAAAAAACTTGTTGATGAGTTTAACCTTACGCCCGAAGAAGCTTGGCATGAGATGCAAGAGTTTGGATTAGTTATGGAACAGCAACTAGAGTCTATGGCTGATCGTTTAGCAGGCGATATGGTTTCTAATTCAGCACTACAGCAAGCTAGTAATAAGTTTTTTAGAGTAACGCTTCTAGATCAATGGACAAAATTTGTACAAAACGTATCTTTTCAAACAGGCAAGAGACACATCTCTAACCTTGTTAATGATGTTGTAGCTCACGGTGATGGTAAAATAACAAGGAGAATGCAAAGCAAGCTTGATGATCTAGCTGAGTTTGGTGTAGATATGGATGGTGCTAAAGCATGGGTTGATGGTGGTCAAAAAACTAGTGATCCGTTTTATAGACAAATTACTAGGGGTGCGGCTCGCTATACAAACCAAATTATTCTTCAGCCTACAAGAATGTCTGGACTAAAACCTAGAGCACATACAACTCCTGGAGGAAGTTTGTTGTTTCAGTTGATGGGCTATCCTACAGCTTTTTCAAATAACATTCTCAAGCGTGGTGCAAAACGTCTAATACGCGATAAGGAAATTGCTGCTGAAAAACTATTGCCTACTGCACTAGCTATGACAGCCGTGGCAGGCGCTACTAACTATATGAGAACTAGAGGCGAAGGTTGGAAAGATAAGACGCCTATGGAAATAGGATTTGAATCTTTAATGCGGTGGGGCGGTAGTGGTATATTGGTTGACCAAGTATACAGAGCTAGAAAAAATACAGAATACTTAGGCACAGTAGGTATTCCTCTAGCATTCTTTGGCCCAACAGTTAGTGACGTTGCAGGGGCTATTGGATATAGATCTCCAATTAGAACATTAGGTACAAAAGTTCCGTTTTATGGTCTTGGTAAGCCTGTGTTTGGTGAAGAAGCAATGACTGAATACAGACAAAAGCTAGGAAGAATTGATAGAGAACTTTCTAAAGCCATCGCTCCAGAAGAAGAAAAAAGAAACTTTAAAAAGGGCGGTGAAGTTCTAGATGTTCCCAATGTTCCAGAAGAGCCTGACCAAAGAATAGATAAGATGACAGGTTTTCCTTATGATGTACAGGCCGGTGAAGCCTTTATAGATGAAGAGGAGCGTAGCTTGTTAGGGAGGGTTCAATAATGAGCCTAGCTAGTATGATTGCAAAACAAGTTGTAAAAGCTACTGGTGATATGTTTCAAGATACTGACATACAAAAAGCCATCAGTGCTCAAGTAGACGAGGTTGTGTCTGCCAACAACTTAGACAGTAAAGAAGGACAGGACTATTTGCTTAGAATGACAAAGGCAATGGTTACTGATGATCCTAATTTTAAAGTCGATAGAAACTTAGACCCTAACCTTGGTATGTATTTGGAAGTAGAAAACAAACTTTTCTCTGGTAATCCAGGTGTGCGTAATGCGTACCATGCTGCAAAGATAAACAATGCAAAACTAGGAGGATCTAGTGAAGGCGGTAAAAGTACCTATATGCCTGCATATAAAAGCGAAATCGGTAGAACAATGGGGAAAAAAGAACTGGTTTCAGATTTAGAGAAAATAGGTATAGAGTATGATTATGATTTATCTACTTTTGATATTCAAGATTTTGAGGGTATAAGTGTTTCGGGAAAACGTCTTATAAAAGCATTAGAGAAAGAAGATTTTTTAGGTTACGATAATTTAGATCAACTACTCTCTGATATATTTGAATCGGGCATAGAAAATTATGAGCCATCTTCTTCACTGCAACAGGCATTTGGCAGATATTTAAATGAAATATCCATGTCTGATTTAGCAGAACCTGCAAAAATAAAAAGAACTGGTCGTACTTTAAAAAGGTCTAAAGGCAAACCGCTTTCTGATGATACATTAAAGCCTTATGCAGAAGTCCCAAAACCCGCTACATATGATGAGATGTTTTTGGCTTTAGCTAAAAATAAAAAACAAAAAATAAATCTTGATATACCCGAAGGTTTGCGGGTTGGTTTGAGACTAGATATTTCAGCATATACAAACTACGACACTTGGGTTCCAACCATTCATGTAAAAGGTAAATCTTCTCATAGAGCTACAGCATCTATCAGAAATGTAGATCTTATGCCTTCACCAGCAGAAGAAAAAAAGGCTGAAGCCGTTATGATGGGTGGGGCTAAGTCGCCATTTGCAAAAATATCAGGCAACCTTATAAACAGAACAGACGAAGAGAATTATCGCCTAGCCCAAGAAGCCTTAAACGATCCTTCATGGACACAGGTAGGCTTTAACCCTGATAGACATTCTTATTACTTTGACAGGGCCACGGGCGACCCAATCATAGCTGGTGATGAAGCTATTCAGGTTGGCCCACTAGTGCTTGTTAAGAACGCGGTGCGTGGAGAACGTAAAGACTTTGCATATTCTAAAGGCGGCATCACAAGACGCTTTGCGGTTGCCAAGGGTGGCAAGATCGACAAGAAGAAGATGGCCTGTAACAAGCCTCGACGCACACCCGGACACCCTAAGAAGTCTCATGTTGTCAAAGCCTGCGAAGGCGGTAAAGAAAAGATTATTCGCTTTGGTGAGCAAGGCGCTAAGACTGCTGGCAAACCAAAGTCTGGTGAATCTGCACGTATGAAGGCCAAGCGAAAGAGCTTCAAAGCCCGTCATGCTAAAAACATTAAGCGCGGAAAGATGTCTGCGGCGTATTGGGCCGATAAGGTGAAGTGGTAACGATATGGCTGTATCTTGTCTTAGAAGGCGGGACAGCCATTTATGTTGGACGCACAGTAACGCCAGCAAAGGCGTGTATATACAAAGAATATCATAACTTTGAATCAGAAAAGCGTTATACTTTTTATATACATATATTAGGAAATTGTCCACCGTATGTCAAATATGATTACACTCCATAAAATAGTTTGGCACGATGCCTCTGGAGGCTCTAACATGGGCTGGAGGAACATTGAAGAACTTAAACAAATCACAGCCGCCATTGCAGTCTCTTGTGGTATGATAATCCACGAGGACAATGAACTTATAATTATATGTCCTCATATGTTGGTTGAAGATGGTAAAGCCATACAGGGCGATGCAGAGATAGCCATCCCAAAGGCTTGGATAATTTCAAACGAAAAACTATTGGCGCTACCGCCGGGAGATTAGGATGCCGTTTTATAAAGATGTAAAAGATTTAGCAAACCGTTCAGGGGTTTTGAGTGTAACTCCAGCAGGCATTGTCGCAAATGTAGTATCAAAAGCTATCACAGGTAAGACGCCTTTACAGCATTTTGCAGGACAGATTACAGGCCCAGCACAAGGCAAAGGTAATGTAGGCCGCAGTAGAAAAGGTGATGTTGTAGCAGAAGGTGGAAGCTTTCGTGATCCACAACAAAAAAATATTATACGTGGCAGAAGCGCCAAAGGTGGGTTAATATCTTATAAATCTATTGCGGATATGGAGTCCAAGAGTGGCCGCTAAGAAAAAAACAAAGAGTCGAGTAAATGAAGCAGGAAACTACACTAAGCCAGCGTTACGCAAGCGTCTGTTTGAAAAGATTAAGGCGGGTAGCAAAGGCGGTAAGGCAGGCCAGTGGTCAGCACGCAAAGCTCAGATGCTTGCTAAAGCCTACAAAGAAGCGGGTGGGGGTTATAAATAATGGCACTTAAAAAGTCTCAGCAATCTTTAAAGAACTGGACAAAAGAAGATTGGGGAACTAAGTCTGGTAATCCTTCTACGCAAGGCCCAAAGGCTACAGGTGAACGCTATCTTCCTAAGAGTGCTAGAGAATCTCTAAGCTCTTCTGAGTATGCCGCAACGTCTGCCAAGAAGAGGGCTGATACTGCGGCAGGCAAACAGTTTTCTCAACAGCCTAAAAAGATTGCTCAGAAAACTAAGCGCCATAGATCTACTGCAAAGCATGGTGGGCTGATGAAGAACGCTATGCCTAAAGGAAAGCCCTGCTAGTCTATAACTTCTATACCAATACGCCTAGCTCTGGACATCACAGGCCGTAGCCTAGCGTCTGGATCTACGTACTTGTTCTCGTCGTGAATCAACGACACATTATATCTAACTCTATTGAGCGCATGAGCAGTGTCTGACCACTCTATGCCGCCTGCCAATACATCTGTATACCACACATCAAAGATCTCATCGCAGTACAATTTAGAATTAGAATGAAACCATCCTTCGTAACCATACGACATTAGATCATCTTTAGTCCCGCAGATATCATTCCAGCCGTGTCCAAAGTCAGGGAAGATATATCCTCTGGCTTTATAGTCTTGATTTTCTGGGCCATGTGCAAGGCCAACACTGTGGCCTAGTTCATGTAGGTCTGTGTAATGAGTACAGCGACTCATAGATGTAGGAGGCTTATTCTCTTTAAAGTACGTAGTCACATCTGCAACGCCGCAAGTATCTGGATAAGATGTGCCGTACCCTAAAGTAATATCTACTGGTAGGCCCGTCACTAAAGATTCTAACTGTCGCAAGCTGTGCCAATGTGCAAGATAAAGTTTAGTTAGTTTATATCTTATGTGAACGCCAGATCTTTCATAGACTTTATTATATTTGTCTATACGGTATTCCCACTTGCGCCACTGAACATGGTCTTCATCCCACTCTTCAAGAATCTCTATAGGTACATCTAATCCATATTTAGTATGTGATGCGTAGACAAGTACACCTAACTCCCACGTTACAATCCTATCGTCATCTTCCCCATAGTAAATAAGTTCTTGACCGCCCTTTTGTGTATGACCTTCGCAATCAATGCGAGTACTACTACCATACCATTTAGGCTCATCTACAAACTCACAAATAGGCTCTTCTTCTATACGGAATTGTATTTCAGTTCTGCCTAGCGTAAAGATACCATCGCCTGTCCTTCCGTCACCGTAAATAGCTACAGTATCCCTATCTAGTCTAACGGCTGTGCCTATCGTTGTACTGTGGTGTACCATCCCCCACGGTTCAATGTTCCCAAGATTGTCTTTGTAATCAACTTTAACAACGGCAGGATCAAACCGATCACCGTACTCTTTTTCCATTGATAGTTTTAAGTACCGGCGATACCCGCATTCCCTAGTCTTCTTTTTAAGAACGTACTGATTGCCTTCGTCATCTTGATAGATAAACCACTGCCAGCCAATATAATCTTTAGAACAACCAGATTTTATTAGGGTGTCAGTATTCGCCATCGGCGCAGACACCAACATAAACGCAAATAGAATGTATTTGAGCATTAGAGTATTCTATTGATAGCGTCTATGTCTGTCTCAATCTTTGAGTGCATATCCCCGGTATGTTCTTTAAAGGACTTTATTGCTGCACGAACTAGTATCTGGGTTTCTTCTTCACGAAATACTTTTGCAATATGTTCGTCAGGAAATTCAGTAGCTTCGGTAACAAAAAGCCCTTCTGAATCTATCAGGATGCGGAAGCCTATTATTGTTGCATCCTTCTGAGACATTAGAGTTCGCAAGCACCGCCAACACAAGCTAGTGTTTGCGCTCCTTCAGTGAAGTCATCTGACTCATTGAGATCCCAATCAAAGGCTGTCGGAAAATCTTTTACCATTTCATTATATTCCTCTTCCGTGATCTGCTCATATGGTGCTTGAGCATATGTGTGTTCATCATATGGTAAGAAACTAATACCAGAAACTGTATCAAAGTTATTGTAAACCCAATTACCAATCTCAAGGAAGTCAGAGTCCCGATAGTACACAGTAATACTAGGCTTGTGTTCACACCAATGTTCTTGGTATGCGGCCCATAGTTCTAACTGTTCCATGCCAGACTGCTCAGAAGCGAACACAGCGCCCTCTGGAGCCTTCTTAGGGAAGGAGAATACCTTAGTACTAGGTGAGAAGTTATCCATCTCACAAGGCACTCCAGCGTCTTCTAAGATCTTACACAGGGGATCACGCATATCAGCCCTGACCCGTCGAATATAATAAGGTGCGTAGCGTCCGTGTATGCCTGACGCTGAATCTACTAGTTGCGACACCGTACCACTAGGCTTAACACAAGTGATAGCCGCACTCTGAGGAATGCCTAAGCGTTCTGCCCACTCTTTATTTGTTTCAACAGCAACCTCTCGCAGACTTTCAAGTAACGACCCAAGGTTTTTATTATCTAAAGTCAATAAAGGATTGTCGAGAATACCTGTAAGACTAACTCCCAATAAAGATTCTTCTTCAGTGTTGGTTTTCCAAATACCCCGGAGATATCTAAAGTCTGTTAAGGTAGCTTGGAGAGTACCCAGGATAGTCGCAATTCGTACTTTTCTCCTAAGACTGTTAGCCGTATCTTTCGGTCTGACGACAACTTCTGAAAGGTTGCAGAATTGATTTGGTCTAAGGATGATTTCACTGCATGGGTTCGTTCCGAAATCTCTGTCACTATCTCGTCTACCGTTTCTTGCAGCTTGTTTTTTACTTGCCGCACGGCTGAATATTCCTCGTTCTCCACTTTGTGATTCATGTAAGCTACTCCATTCTGTACTAAATAAATTAAAGGAAGGCTTGCTAGTATAGCAGGCACTGTTATTTGCAAGGCCACGCTGTGGTTCTGTATTGTACCAAGCACCGTGCTTTGCTTGTCGGATATCATCATCCTGAAGATCAGATAGGCTGATGAGGGCGCTACGCCTTACCCCACCTACAACAACTATTTGAGCAATTTTGCAGCAAAGATCGTGGCATTCAAGGGGCGTAAGCTTTCGTCCAGCCGCCCCCTTAAATAATCTAACTGTAAATTTGAAGAGTTCAACAAGAGGTTCTGGGCCGCTTGCTCGACCTCCAAAAGTTTTAAGGCTGGCACCCGCAGGTCGAACTCTAGATGTATCCCATTCTGGTATTTGACCTGAATACAGCAACGAAACCAATTCCCTAAACGATTTCGCCCATCCAATTTTTGAATCTGGTATATGTATGACTGTATCTGTTGCATGGAAATCCTCTGCAATCTCTGGAAGCTTAGAAACATATTGCTCTTCGACACTGAAGCCAACACCTGTACCGCACATAAGTACGTACATCATTTCGTCAAAGGCGCGAGGACTATCAATAGCAATATAACTGCAATTGAATCCTGCTACATTGTCACGATCTAACGCTTCTCCAGCGGTCATCAAAGCTCGCATGGACGGCATAACTTCCAGACCATGAATAGCTTTGTAAATTTCTTTTTGCTCGTCTACATCTAGCTTGTCGCCCCAATATTTTACATAACGATTTACTGTTTCTTCCCATGTCTCCCGCCGCTCTTCGCTTGGAAGGTAGCGAGCATAGCGACTCTTGTGGATGTAAGACTCATACGAACCAAGTTCATTTGTTTCAAAGGTACTCATTCTTAGCCTCAATTATCAAGTGGTAGATTGGTGTGCATTTCTTTTGCAAAGTCATAGGCTTCATCGGCTGTAGGGAAAATCATTTTCTTGCTGGCCCAATCACCGTCTTCAGTGCGCCCTGAAAGCTCTACCATAAAGCCGTTAGAATAACGGTAAACTTCAATGCGCTCATTAATCTTTGCAATGTTTGTTTCAGTCATAGTGATTCTCCTCATTATGTTATCACGTTCTTCGTCAGTGTAGTTACTCCAGAAAACAATTTCTGATATTGTCCTGTGACAACCAACACAAATATCATTTTCAGTTTTACATATAGCTATGCACGGCGATCTCATTCCAACTCTTCAATGTCGTTCAGGTCATTAATGTTTAGCTTATATTTGTTGCGCTTTTTTATTGGCCTATACTTTTCATCAGGCCGCTCTTCATATTTTTTTCTTTTATGGCGGCTAAACTTTTCTAAACGCTCGCGCTTGCGATCATTCATCATCACTAAAGCTTCCCCGCTTTGAAACGTCTATCCAGGATGCTGGTATACTGTCTTCAGAAAACCAGCGAAATCCTTTAGAAGAGGCCCACTCAGCGTGGTTTCTTTTTGTGCCATCCTTTCTTCGTTTAGCTTGGGGCATGGGGGCATCTGGATCAGCAAACAAAAAGACTAGCTCTATGTCTTTTGGAAGAGCCTTAGCTATCCATACATATTTGTTGTACTCGTTGTGATCCCAAAAGCGACCCTTCGCCTCTAAATAAATTTTCTTTCCATCTATTTCACGAATGAAGTCTGGATGATAGGTGTGCTCAACAATATAGGCAGCCTGCTCCGTATGTATCTTCCATTCATTAAGAATACCTGAGTGCAACTCATACTCCCAATTAGAATCATATCCACGGACAGGTGCTTTGTCAGTAGGCCGCTTAACACGAGCCTTCCTGTAGCCTTTCTTTATTTTTGGTTTCAATGTACTGTAGGTATTCCTTCAAAATGAATCTTCAATATAGCATACAACTCAAATAATAAGTCATCGTCTATGGTTTCTTCTTCTGCTAATTGTTTGGCGCAAAAAAATATTAGCGCCTCCAATGTTAGCCCCTTCATTTTAGATCAGCCATAGAGTAACTGTCTATATTTTTTTGTGGGGCCTGCCTAAGCTTTCTTTTTAAATTTCTTTTTATCCAGCGTGGTGTGAACAAAGAATTTCTATGGACACCCTGCTTATAAAAATAAGCATTCTCTGGTACATATTGCTTATAGTTTTTACGCACAAGCTTGGCGGCTTCTTCTTCAGAAATAACAGTACTCAGCCACTCAATAAAAATATCTATTGTTTTCTGATTTATTTTTTTAGAAAGGCGTCTGTTCATCTATAACCTCTTCAACTCTAGGAGCAACTTCGATATGAGTAAAATAAGCTAGCCCGTTAGCATACTTAAACACTCGTAGCCCTGCACCATTATTAGAATCTCTGTAACACTCAAACTTGTAGGGGCAGTATACACAAGTACGATGTAACTTCATGTTGCCTTTCTTCCCATCAGGTACAGACTCGTAACACCTGGGTGGGGGAGTAGATAACTTCAAAGACTTTTTAGCGTCTTGTATTTTAGAGATTATACTAGGCTTGTCAAGCTCTTCTGGGCGATACAGGCATAGCTCCCCGCTCTCTTTATTGATGACAAGGAAGCCGCCTTCAGAGGACTTCTCAGCCTCTTCATAGCCTGCAAGCTGGGACATATAACCAAAGGGATCGTCTTCTCGTAGTCGCCCTTCACGGAACTTATTGAACGAGTATTTAGATGCGGTCTTTATATCGACCACTTCTCCATCTATCTTGCAATCAATATGACCTGTTACTCCACGAACATCTACTTCTTTCTGTTCGTCTGTAACTTTATGGCCTGCTGCTCGGACAAGCATGAGAAGAATCTCTTCTAAGATATGTCCATACAAGAACTTAATTTGAGTTGAGGGCATTGGGTCTGCTTTATCAGCGGATATGTGTTTGTCATACCAAAGCTGTCGAGCAGGGCGACCAACATTAGACATCCTCAAAGAGAACTCTGAGTTTCTTTCAGACGGTCTAGCCCAAGCAAGAATGGAATCTTTCATACGAGCTAGTGTAAAGTCTAGATCATCCTCAGATAAATTAAATTGTTTTCCTTTAGACAGTTCTGATAACTGTCCATATATATCGTCAATTAATGTGTCAAGTTTCATTATGATTTATCCAACGTAATTGTCTTGTATCGGCATAGAACCCTAATAGTACAACGCCTAATTGCTTTTGATACTCTGATCTACAGCCACCAGAATTTCTCCATGCGTCAGGCTTTCGATGATCTCTAACCATTGTCTTTACATCTATGAGTATACACTCTTCATCTTTATAGGCAACCATATCTATTGGGCCTGTTGATCCAGGATTTATAAAAACTTCATAGCCCTGATCCCATAACCAAGTAACAGCATAAAATTCTGCAATGTCTCCCATGCGACTAGCGCAGAAAGGACTTTTGTATACCTTCTCAGGTTCTTCTAGATCATCAAAAAGGAGGGGCTGTTGTGGTTCAATGTGTTTCACTCCAGTTATCTCCTATCTTGTACTCTCCATCAAGCTCACAGAAAAGCTCAAGCTCTTGCCCGGTTCTACGAATAGCGTCTACGCCTAGCTGACCCACACAATCAGATTGTTTTTCTAAAGCTTCTATCTGCCATTCATCATGGACGTTGCAAACAAAGTGTGCGTCAAGGGTATTAAGTTTTATGTCACGGTATAAGTTTATCATAGCGTGTTTCATAACTATAGCACCAGCACTTTGAAGTAAAGTATTTAGTGCGGCGTGTTCAGATCTAATATAAAGCTTACGTCCATCTAGTCCTTTGAGGAAACCTTTTGAAGCCGCTCGTCCAACTGCGTCTTTAAGATGTTTAAATGCAGGGAGATTATCGAAGAAACGCTTTCTAAGTTTTGCACCATCGCGTTTGTTTCCTCCAACCACACTGCCAAGCTTCTCATCTCCTGCTCCGTATAGGAGTGCATAGATAAATGTCTTTGCCTGATTTCTTGATTCAAGCCCTGCAAGTCTTTGGTTAGTTGAGTGTATGTCTCCGTGCAATATTTCATTCTTGAAGTCCTCGTCCTTCATATAGTGTGCAAGCATTCGTAACTCAAGGCCGCTAGCATCAATACCAATCAGCTTGTAGCCTTCTGGTACAGTCCAACAGGCTCTACACTCTTTACCATAAGGAGATGCAAGACTAGGAACCTGTGCCATATTAGGGCTGTTATGTGTCATGCGACCTGTGATAGTTCCGTTTGGATTGACAAAGCCACGAACACGATCATCATCGTGGGCCTCCTTCAACCAAGACTTGACCTGTGCTATTCGCTTTTGAAGCAGAAGATACTCAGCAATCAGGGTTGCTTCAGGTATATCTTTAATCTTACTGAGTGTAGACTCATCCACAATAGGCTGTCCCGTAGGCGTAAACTTTTGTGGCTTCCATCCGAAGTCGATTAGATACTCACCAATCTGTTTACGTGATCCCAAATTGAAAGGTACTTCTTCAATCCGTATAGCCTTGCGCTTAGTTGCAACCTCTTCATATTCTTCTTGAGTTAGACGGGCTTTCTTATCAGAACCCTGGATTAAAGCCATCTTAGATAGCGCACCTGTCTTTGTGAAGTGTGGTAGAAGAATAGTTTTTAGTTGTTTAGGTCTGAAAGTTTTTTGGACTTCACGCTCTACTTCTTTCAGACGATCAGTAAGCTCTGCTTCTAATAGCGTTGCGTTCTGAACATCCAATAAGAACCCATGATCTCTTTGCTCTGCAATAATCTTTAGTGTCTCATGTTCTAGCACTACTGACTGACGGCTAAAGCCACGCGACTCGACCTTCAGATTATTAAACATCTTTGCATTAAGCACTGCATCGTTGCGGCAATAGTTTAACATCTCTGGAGAATACTCTCCAAATTCCTTGTGATCTATTTTCTGAAGACCAATACGATACCCCCAGGATTCAAGACTATGACCTCCTTCTCTTGTTGGGTTAAAGAGTCGAGACAAGACCAGCGTATCTACGACTGCTCGCCCCTCTGTTAAATCAACATTATGTATTTTCTTTATGGCAGGAAGATCATACCCAATGATGTTATGACCTATTAGTTTTTCAGCGGTGGTTAAATGTGCGAGGCCATTGACAATCTCAGTAGGCCCAAAGGTTTTGGTTTCACCTGAGTCGGGATCGACAGCAGCAATACACCAAATCTTTGTAGGCTCTAGGCTGTCAGCCTCAATATCAAAGACAATTGATTTCATAGTTCAAGCTCGTCTTGTTCTTCAACTTCCATTGCAATTTCACTCAGCCTGCCACTGTCTTTGTCATAAAACAAATGGGTGGCTAAACCAACATCACCTGTATATCTAGACTTCAGCACACGTACTCTTGTGGTACTAGCTTCAATAGGATCTTCTGATTGCTGATTACGCTCTAAAGATATTACACAATCAGACAACTGAGCAATGCTCTGTGATCCACGTAGATGATTGAGTCCTGTCTCAATACCATTCTCATGTCCACGATTACCATCAATCCTTCTGAGGTGTGACACAAGTATCAGGCCCACACCTGTCTCTTCGACCAGCGTTCTAAAGTTGTGCATTATAGAATCTATATTGCGGCGTTCATCACCATCGGTTGTCATAGACAGTAGCATATGCAAGTGGTCAAAAACTATCCACTTACATTCAAGGCCCATTGCCATGAAGCGTAGTTTACTAAAGACACTATCAACATCATTCATCCCCAGATGTGCATGGACAAAGACACGGTTCTTGTTCTGCCCATCATAAAGAACATTAAAGAAGTTATCGATTTCTTCTTCACTAAACTGAGCGCGAACACTATCAATGTGGAGTCGAGCATTAGCCTCAATAGATAGAATACCATCAACAGTCCTACGCCAATCCTCTTCAAGAGCAATAACACCTACCTTGTCGTTGGTGTTTGTGATGAGCCAGTGTTCAAGCTCGCGGGTGACGCTAGATTTACCAAGCCCTGTACCGCCGGTCAGTGTAATTAGTTCACCCTGTCTCAAGCCCTCCAGCTTTGCATTAAGACCGCCCCAAGGATAAGGAATAGATTCTTTACGCTCACGCTTCTTGTAGTTCTCACGCTCTTCACTGACGTTTAGAATCCCAGACGGCGTGTAAAGTTTTGAAGCCCACCACGCAGTGACGTAAGCTTTGTGGTGACCCAGCTTAAGCATCTCGTTAGGGTCTTTGAAGTCAGTAGGGAGCGTAAGTATCTTGGCCTTTCCGGGCTTGATAATACGCGCCACTTTCTTTGCGGCTTCTCTTCCGGGCTTGTCGTTGTCGAAAGAAATAACCACCGTATCAAACGATTCAAGGAATTCAAGATTTTCTTGTACATCCCGGGCTGCGCCCTGTGCTCCATTCTTAACAGATACGACGGGCCACTTACTACCAAGAAGTTCGTATGCCGCCATAGCATCACATTCACCCTCAGTGATCGTAATGTATTTGCCACCCGCCTGCGCGATCTGCTGACCAAAAAGGCCAGTTCCTTTTGACGAACCGTTCCAACCAAAAACTTTATTTGCTCTACGAATTTTTGTAGCAACTTCTTCGTTGTTAATATAAGCAGGGTAATGGTGTTCAACGATTTCACCTCGTTCATTTTTGACTGATCGAACACCATATTTCTTTGCGGTTTCAAGGGAGATCCCCCTATCTGTTAGTGCATGATACACGTTATTGTTTCCAGTAAAGGGTGTGTTGTCGTTTGATCTTTTGAAACTATTGAAGTCTGCCACGTTGCCTCCCATTGCAGATTCGTAGTCTTTGAAAAATGTTCCGCAACTGAAACACTTTGCAGAACCGTTCTCGTTAATGGAGACAGGATCACTGCCTCCGCAACTTGGACAAGGTTTTTGATAGGCCACAAAGTCGCCCATGTTTATTCCTCCGTTTCATTGTCCTCGACTATAGCAAGATCTTCTAAGTACTCTTGCATCTTCTGGTGCAGGGCAACTGCTGCCGCTTGGGCAATAGTAAGATCAGATTGATAACCATCAATACGATTTTGGACAGTCGCTAAAAGTTGGAATGTTGCCCGACCTTCGCCAGACAACAACTCAACGTCATAGGTTTTACCGTCATGGGCATAACGCCACATCAGAGTTCACCCCCATCCTCGTCGCCATCAAGAACATCAAACTCAGCACCGTCTGGGCTTGCATATTCAACAAGCTCAAGCACTTGCATGGCCTGAAAGTCTAGGCCCTTGTACAACGTACCATTCCAGGATGACTCCCACTCCTTGTACTGTACCCGTACCTTAGAGCCATTACCCACGCTGACATTCAGTGGTTGCTTGTTACGGTCTAGTAACTTAGGTGCTGAGTTAGGCTGCCCATTTTTGCCAGTAACCTTACGCTTAATAATAAGGGCAGGGCCTTCATCCATTTCCTTGACATTGAACCCACGCGCCCGGAAATCATTAGCGACATCCTCATCAACAATAAGGCTGACCTGATACACAGGGGTGAATGTTGTGTTGGGTGTAGTAACAGAAGCCCACATTGAAACGCCTTCAACAATAGCCATTATAAAAATCTCCTACGATTTGTTAAACAGAAAGGTAATGTAGCGAGGTACACAACTACGAACATAATCTTCAGTCAAAGCAACTCCCTCCTTTTTTGACGTTAGATTAATCCAACTGAGCATATTCTTCATCGCCTCTGGTGATGGCAAGCCAGTACCAAGGCCCATCACAAAAGCACGACAAAGAGCATCCTCAATATTAAATACTTCATCATCCATTAATCATAATCTCCTGTAAGAATAGTCATCTTAACAAGATCTAACAAGAGATTAAACTTCTCCATCTCTACATCAGATACTACTCTGAGGTCTTCACCTGTATCAACAATAAGAATAAAAGGATATTTAATTTCTTCATCATTAGATTTATCCTTTAATTTTGTAAGACCTTCTAAGACTTTATCATTAAGAGACTTAGATTTATCTTTATTAAAATTACCTTGTATTATTTTCAACGATTACCTCCAGAACCTTTTATAAGTCCTCGTTCTTTACGACTCTTTAATTTTTTAAGATTGTACCATGCCACTTCAGATAGGTCAACCCCATTGTCCCTTAACAACATAGCAAGATTCCAAAGCACATCACCAGCCTCTGAAATTATATCGTGTCTGTCTAGTTTTTTATTATCACCCCGGAGCATGGGCTTTATGAAAAGGTCTGACAACTCTGCCGACTCTACCATCAACGATGCAATAGGATAGAACTTATCTTTGTACTCCGCTGTTTCTCCAGCCGCTTGTTGGTATTCATCAAAGTTCATTTGATTTCTCCTTGTAGTACTGTATGAATTGTGCTACCGTCAGATCTGATTGTTTTGCCTTGTTCCATAGATCATATATTTCTTCTAAGTCCCAATAACTAGTATCAATTTTCTCTACAATGTATGCACAATATTCCTCATCATTACTTGCACTTCTAACTAGCCTATTTAGATTCACGTTCTACCTCCTGGATTAACCAATTTAAATAGACTTTAGCCTTGTTCAAATCTTCTAAGCCGTTCTTATATTTAAATCTATGTAAATATTTCATAACATTTCCTGCACAATAGTCACTAAATCCAGGGCCTAGTTGCTGCTTGATATAATCAATAGCCTCTATTCCTCCTTTGTTATAGTGCTGGGGTTTAGTAACCGGATGGTGTTTATCTTCAGGGTGATAAAGCTTTCCGGTTATAGTTCTGGCTCTAGATCTATCCCATTCTTCAGGGGTTGCATCGTCAATGCTCATAGGTATCCTCCATCTTTCAGATACTCACCAATTATAATACCAATAGAAAAGAAAGTCACTATCACCAGAGCATACAAATACTCAGGCGAGTGACGCAAAAGAAAAAATAATTCTTTTATGCGGCCTCTTTCTTCCATGTCATGGGCCTCCCTTTACTAAGCCAATCGTCTGCTTTGTATTTATAATATGCACGATAAGCCTGCACTGCACAGTCACGCTTGCATTCATCTGGCATACATTGTGGTGGGTCAACTAATGGTTTACGGCAGGCCAGTAATGCGGCAGGAAGATTATGTAATGCTTCGTGATGTCGGGCGATGGTCTTGTGTATTTTACCGTAACGCTTTGTGTATTCATCACCTAGCGCCATCATGTGTTTAAACGCCCACTCATATGCGGCAGCACTAGAGCGTACCCAAACAGTAGAAGGATGATTCTTATGTGTAGCTCTGTAAGCAACCTGGATACCATCAAGCTCACTGTGGGCCGTAGAAAGTAGTTGTGCTGTCTCTAGTATCATCTTCACTACGTGCCTATCACATTGCATTTGTGCCGCTTTCACAGGGTTATGATCTAGATAAAAGATATTCATATTTGATCTCCATGATCTGTCCAGTGATAGTCAGCTTCAGCTACATACTCATTGATAAGATCAAATATATAATCAGTGTTGACCCAGCTAGTGATATCAACTCCACGCGATTTAACTGAAACGATTTCAACTAGGTTCTCCTCATCACCATGTAATATAAATTCAATTAAAACTTCTATCGTCATCCAGGGGCAGTCAAGTTCTGCCTCCATGACTTGGTTGCCATACATACTAGCTGTTCCCATAATCTTGAGCCTCCTCTTTTGAAATAAGATTACCAAGCACAGAAATTACAGAGGTATGCCCGGAGGCAAAACCTTTCATAAACATAGTTAGGCTGTCATCTTCACCGCAAATTTTCTTATAGCGTCTATAAGATCTAAGATGTTCTGCCTTTTGATCGCGGAAGAACTGCCTCCAGAATTTAAGATCTTCTACCCTATTCATCACTAGTCTCCTCTGTTTGCTCGTACACACGATTGGGGTGTTCGACTTCAATGTAGGTTATCCATACTGCTAGTACTATTACCCAGCCAATCATTACCAAACCCTCTTTTCGTAGACAATAACATATTCAATAGCATCAGCAGCCTTAGTCTCAACAGTCTCCTGTTCTAGTTTTGCTTCAGCATATTCTTTAAACAACTCAATTTCATGGCTACCATCTTTGTTTTTTGTTTCAACTACCCATACTAGATCCATCTTTGATCTCCTTTAAGTTTTCAGAATAAAGACCGTACATCATAAAGTCTATTTCAGATGTAGATAAATTTGGCATAGCTTCTCCAAAAGCTTTACGTCCTTTCTGCCAATCATCTATTTGTTCAAGGGTTGCTGGTATCTCTACAACCTTCGGATGATCGTCAGTCAAGCAACAAACAAACCTAGTATTCATTTTGATACTCCAGATTATTAAACATTTACAGCCTCTTGAAGAAAGTCATAATGTACTTTTGATACATGAAAACCATCTTCAAATTTCTTAGACTTAGTAGCAAGAAAACTACACCAAGTGTTCCATAAGTTTTCTGTTCCAATATCATGACAGACAGATACATAGTTAGAAATCTTTTTGTTCTTTAAAGTTTTAGACTTAATAGATTTAGAAAACGATAAGTCTTTCTTAGGAATGTTATACATACGGATGTTGTGTACATCAATGCAGCCGACTAGCCCGGCAGTTAGCTGACAAACAAAACCAGCTTTAGCTAAACCAAGTCCGTCGATTTGAAGGAACACATTCATCAGAGACAGTGCCTTCTCATCGTCAGACTTAGATGAATTAAGGACTGCCAAATACTGTGAATAAATAAAATCTTTCTTGGACTGTAGCGAGTCAAAGCACTTGATCTTATTACCCCAGATAAATCTAGAGTCGCGCCCAAGTTTCTTAACATCTTTGAGTTGTTCACCTACCGCATACCAAGGTTGCTGGATGCTAAGAACAACCATAAGAATTACATCAGCAAGATTATCACTAGATAACTTAGAGTAATCTTGAACAGCTTTAGCATGAACCTCGTACATATTAGATCTCCTTATAGATCTATAACTTTAAACCGTGGCGAGTTATTATATTGTTCAACATCTGCTCGCAAGTCTCTGATTTCACTGTCTAAGTTCCATTCCAGATCCCAGAAGCCTGCATCCTGCAAGCGTCTTTTAAATTCAATGAGTTGGTCACGGGCTATGCCAGAACCTGGAAAATCATAAGCAAATTTAGAATGATGAGAGATGCTGCGCTCAATCCAGGCGCAATCCCAACTGCTCCGGTATTCATCGCCACGGTTACCATAGCGCAGACAAAACTCATAACGACCTTTGTAAAACTCTTGGTCATCTTTCTGCACTACCCAAACGTCACAGTTCTCGCCCTCAATCCTCATTGAAAACAAATAGTTTTCTTCTGGGTGATGGCACTCATTGTTGAACCACATAACTATCTCCTAAAATAAATAAACTGCATAGCTGGTTGTCTTCTTCAGCTTCCCGTTTTTGCCTATATAAATTGGCAATGAAGTACCCATTTCTATCTTCATTTCTTTTTTGTTTTTAGCTATGAGATATTCAACACCGTCTTCAGCCTTAAAGCTACGTAGTTTTTTAACGTGTTGCCATATCATCATATCACCATGTTTGCGCGTTGTTACGTAATACATACAAACTCCTTATAGATCTATAAAAGGCCCCGAAGGGCCTAGCTTAGTAGTAACCTTCACGTACTCTGTGAAGGGTGTTAAAGATCTCTGATTCAGTAAAGCCTAGATCCTTTAGCGATTGAGCCAAGCCGCTGTAATCAGGATTAGGCTTGAGATAAATATAAAGCTGAACAAGAGATTCAACATCAACATTATCAGGCCGCGATACGGAAGACATCAGAGCCTACCACCTTACGTACTGTTTCTTGACGCTCACGCTGTACGTTAGCAATGTTGATCTGATTAGACTTGCGTGATGCTGGTGCATGACTAGACCAATCCGTTAGCGTATTGTACAAGGCCCATTGATTAGACCCACCAAGACGATGCTTGTAGCCCGGCCACTTCTCAGCCATGTAAGTGAAGGCACTATTGAACTTAGGCATGGCATCAAACACAGCAGACCAAGAGACACCACTATCAGCTATCGCAACTTCTGCCCACTTCTTACAGCCAGCAGCCCCTGCAATCGTGAGGATGGCTTGCTTCTCTGTCACCTTTGTCCGGTACATATCAGCCCATAGCTCACGCTCATCATTGAAAACATCTAAGCACTTCACGATGGTACGAGCACCATGATCTATGTCCAGGTTCTTAGTGTGCTTTGCTTTGAATATTGCAACACCACCACTAATAAACACCTGAGTATTTGTACAAGCAAACTGCTTTGCTGATACCGACAGCATGAAGGGCCATGTCCCATCAAAAGATGTAAGGCCCAGCAGTTTTAGAGATGCCGAATCTCCATCAGGTGTTTCGTATGTATGACCTGGAAGATCATAAGATACAAAAGTGCGACTGCCACAGTGACTCGTTTGAATGTTCTCACGAATACCATCTGTGTTTAGATCACTACGCATGATGATAGTCCTCACAGTATCAATCATATCCTTTGGTGCGATAGGCTTATAGTTCTGACCATGTACACCTAGCTCTTGCAAAGTATCTGTACGAACTACTGCGACCTTTGATGAATGATGCCACTCGCCATTCTCATTGAAGTACATGAGCGGTACAGTAGCCACATCAAAACTGGCTGGCCCATGTGATCGCTGCATAAGTTCAAGAGAAATTGGATTACGATTAATTGCGATGATGTTGTTAGACATTTTCTGTCTCCTAGTTGGTTTTACTACATAAAAAGCTTATATATCTATAAGCCACTTACAAACTTTATATTAAATTACTGCTCATGTACAGCCTTAATTGCAAGACCAAGTTGCTCCACAATATGTGGGACTACGGCATTACCTAGTGATTTAAGTCTGTCCACCCTTCGGGATACCCCATTAGCCACTCGACCCACGTTGGGTTCAAACTCCCACGTTTCCATTCCTCTGGAGTACTTCCCCTTACTTCGGGATGATTGCCTAGCATCGCCTGCATCTTCCCACCCGGAAGTCCAGCATGGTGTTCGTTGGCTGTCGGGGTAGGCCATGTCTTCACTGCCGCGCATAGATACTTCTTCTTCTCCATATGAGTATGGCTCTTGCTCCCTACTGGCCCACAATCCTTGTACTCCGATGCTCTTGGCGTAGGCCACATCCGAACTTGATCCGTCAGTGTTATCTGACTTTCTCCCGTCCTCATTACTTTGTGAAAGTGTTCCGGTGACTTCGGGCCTTGTGTTGCATTTGCTGCTTGTGGAGTCCTCCAAATTTCTGGCGACGATCCAGAGTCTGTCTCTTTTGTGCGGGGCATTGACGCCGCAAGCTGGAACAATAAACGTCCTTGTGGCGTAGCCTTCACTTTCCAGGTCAGCCAGCACCTCGTCGAGGCCCATTGAGATGTGACCATAAACATTTTCGAGAACACACCAAGCGGGTCTTTTTTGTGCAATAATTCTAAGGATGTACGGCCAGATGTGGCGGTCATCTTCTGTGCCTTTGCGCTCCCCAGCAAGGCTGAATGGTTGGCACGGGTATCCTGCTGTGAGGATGTCGCAGTCTGGAACAAGGACTTCTGGTTCATTAGCTAACTCCTTTACGTCATTTGCTTTTGGAACATCAGGCCAATGCTTACGCAAGACCTCAATACAAAATGGATCTACATCGCAGAACAGAACAGGCTTACTCAGCCCAGCCCATTCAAACCCCAATGCAAACCCGCCGATACCACTACACAGATCAACGTGTCTTAACATACAAACTCCTTATAGATCTATAAGACTTCATCAATGTACACCCTCATAAACTTAGAGTGTGTTATTGGCTGACCGTAGTGAAACTTACGCCACCCACCGTTAGCCTTTACCTCATCCTTGAGATACTGCCCTCGCACTCTGACAGAATACGATTCCTTATTCAAATACTTTTTCAGAGTCTTAACGAACTCCTGGCCCTCATCATCATTCGGAATATGCGAAAACACATAGCGATATTTCATACAGTCTCCTCTTTATGTTTGGAACCACGCACTCTGCGCGATTCTTTTTTACGGTCACGATGTACCGCAGCACGATTGAATCGTCGCGCATACTTCGCAACCGGGTTGGTTTTCCTATCTGTTTTTGTAGTGTCCATGATCTACATCGTCTGCCCACTGCCAAAACTTATGAAGGTTTGTGTAGTCCTCATCAACAAACCATTCGTTGTATATTCTGTCATAGCAGTTTTGGGCCGCTTCCTCATTCCTAAAAAGATTTTGTTCGGTTCGACCTTCGTGGTCTTCCCATTGCACTAACCATATCTTCATAAGCTTCTCCTTATAGATCTATAAGATCTTACTAAAGTCACGATACCCATCTCCAGGTTTCATTTCATTTACCGCAATGTCTTCGGGATAGTACCAATTGGATCTCAGTTGGTATGTCACGGCGTGTGATGCTAGTGTTGCCATCATCACCTCAATCGCGTGTTCAAATGTTTTCCCAGCAGCAATAAAACTAAAGTGCCTGCTTTCATAGGTAGCAATAAACATTAGTCCTCCTCGCCCATGCACTTATCCCAACAAGTAGAGCAGAGATAGAAGCCGTTAGAGGCTCCCATAATTATCTCTCGTTGCTGAGATGTGAAATTGGGCCACACGTTCTGCACTAACTGACCGTCTGTAGTGTAGGTAGCATAGTCAGCCTCTGTGACATTTACAGTATCCTTTGCGGGACACATCTTGCATTCGCTTGTAATAGCAATCATCACTCATCCTCAAAGTTAAGTTCAGTTTCTACGTGAATCGAATCGTAAGACTCGTACTCTTCATCAACTACAACATAGATATCATCCATCAGAATTGCTCTCCTTTATAATTAAAGGCAGTTTTGCTGCCATCAGAAAACTCAACGCACGTTAGAGTTGAGTAGTATCCACACTCATCAAAAGGGTTTGTTTTGTGTTCCCATATCTCCGCACCGGGATCAAAACTTTTTACAATTTTCGTGTGGCATTCAATCTTAAATTGACTATCTCCACACGTTCCCCAAAACTTTTTAGCTAAAGACATAAAAGCCCCTTATAGATCTATAAGCCGTGAGCATTAAGCACGACTATCATTCTCCAGGTCAAGGTATCAAACTCAGACACATTTTTTTCAAACATTTTTTGGGACTCACCCAAATCTAAAAACGTGGTTTCTAAAACCCACGAATGTCGATGCTTATCCCAATATTCAATATGAAATTCCATATGGTCTCCTCATAGATCAAAAAGAATTTGATTGGTTGAAATCCTGGATTTGCGTTGCACTGTATTTTGATGCCGCAACATATCTAGTATGCGAGTCAAAGAATCAAACGCTTCGGGATTCTCCTCGCGTTTTATTTCATCAAGTGCTGCTTGCACTAGTTTGATATCACTCATTACGTATGGATTGAACATAGATTCCCCTTATAGATCTATAACGTAATTTCCGGGCACGACAAAAACCCATAACCGTTACAGTTATAGGTTCGATTCAACCAAAATAAATATCAGAATTCCGCTAACAACAAATCAATGTCGATATATTTCGGCTTGCGAATTTGAGAACCGGCACGTTTAGACTTACCTTGAATAATCACGGTTTTATCTGTCACGCGCCGAACCCGAAATTTGTCATCAATATATGCGCTATCGGTACTCGATAGATTTAGCTTTCGCGGATAGCGCGTTTCAAAATATCGCATACTCCCCTTATAGATCTATAAATCACTTTTGAATGGAATTGTGATACTCAGCGATGATTCGCGCTAATTCGGCTTTTTGCTTTGCTGAGTAGTCATTGAAATTAATTTGCTTGAATACCTTTTGCAAAGGATCTTTCGCACTGTCACGTTCGCGAACCTTTACAAGCTTTCCATTTTTAACCGCATAACCGTGATTGAGTACAAATTTGGACGCGGTAGCGAAAGCCGATCTAATTTGCGATTCGGTTCGCGCTCTAACAGTCTCGCCATCGCTTTCGACTTCCTCGATAGCTTTTTCCCAATACTCTATAAGCAAAGCCGAAACACTTTCGGGATCTTTTTCAAGCTTTGCAAATCCCGCTCTTAGCCATGCTTGTTCGGTGGTGCGCGTAATGTTGGCTTTTGCTTTTAGCTTTTTAGCCTCTACCGCATTAGCGATTAGCGCTTTTAATGTGGAATCCATAACGGATTTTGTGAATTTAACTTCAGTATCCATAATTTTGTTTCCCTATATATGTACGTTGAAAGTGTGCCGAATACGGTTTCGGCGTCTATATACATACACTTTCCATGCCAAATGAGGAAAGTCTAAGAATATCAATAACTTATCTATTTAGGCGGGATGATTTGTTACCCTAAAAGTGTTACTTTGTTACGTGCGGTAACAGTAACGGTAACAAAAGTGTTACTTATAGCGAAATGGTCTAGATTAGATATCTATATGGTGGGGTTTAGTTATTATGAATTATTTTTATATGTTACTGGTTTTTCTAAACTTTTAAGACTTGTGAATTATTTTTATAGCTTATAAAAGTATTATAAATTTTGGTAACCAGTATGCGGGAAATGAATAGATTTTAAAATTTTCATAAATTATATGAATTTTCCAGGTGGTTATATAGGGCCTGGATTTCATAACTTTTAGATATGATAAGCCTTGTGAATAGCTTGCGCGTTGGGCATTCATAAAATCTATAAAGGGTGGGGCAGGTGTCCATGCCTCCCCCCGGTAGTATATACTCAATGTTATACATTTTCAAAAATTCTGAATGTTAACCAGATTGTGGCCCCACTTTAAAGAGTTTTAAAGGGCATGGGGAGTCTCTGTGGGTACTGGATATGTATATGTACCCGGTGGGCTACATAATTTATTATATACTTGATATTAAATTTTGTCAAGACTTTTGCCAACTATTACCAAATATTAGTGTAATAGCTACTTGACATATTCAAGTATCAAGTATATAATATATAGTTATGAATAAAGAATTAACTATAAAGCAACAATCGTTCTTGGATCACCTTGTATCTTGCAATGGTGATACAAAACGTGCAGCAGAATTAGCGGGGTACGCTGAAGGCTCATATACATCCGTAGTTAAAGCACTAAAAACAGAGATAATTGAACTAGCCGAGAATATATTAGCCCAGAATGCCCCCAAAGCTTCTCTAAAGCTCGTTGAGGTTATGGACAGTACAGACCCCATACCCCAAGCTAACGTCCGTCTACAGGCCGCTCAGACGCTTCTAGACCGTGTTGGACTAGGTAAGACGGATAAACTAGATGTAAACTTGCAAAACTCTAATGGCCTCTTTATACTACCAGCCAAACAAGAGGTAGTTATAGAGGCTCAATATGAAGAGGCGTAGTAGCAGTACCATCCCCTTTGGCTATAAGCTAATGGAAGATGGTGAACATCTAGAAGAAGTTGAGGTCGAACTTAAAGCCCTCAACAAAATTGTACCGCTAGTAAAAAATAAAGTATTATCTTTACGTGAAGCGGCTACTTGGTTAGAGTATGATACTAATAGAACTATATCTCATATTGGTTTAAAGAAGATTGTAGACCGATATGAATGATTGGGAGACTAACCCTGATGCGTATATGCGAGACAACAACGGGGATTTTATACTCAAAAAGGATGGAACACCTCGCAAGAAAACTGGCAGACCCAAAGGTTCGACAGGTCGAGGCTATAACTACCACTCCAAAACCAAGGCACAGATTGATGCAAGGAAAATTGTACGAAAGAAAGAAAAACGGTTAGCGCAGGCTCGCACCAAACTTGAAAACTATAAACGGTCACTCGACACTTCTAAAAGTACGCTCAATAAACTAGAAGGAAAAGAGGCAAAAGCCGAAGGGAAAATAACAACAACAACGACTGACGAATTGCCCAAGGCGTTGAGGACTGTCGCAGAAGAGAATGTCATCTTTAGGCCCAACGATGGCCCACAAACTGACTTTCTTGCCGCTTCTGAGACTGATGTTTTGTATGGTGGTGCGGCTGGTGGAGGCAAGAGCTACGCAATGCTTGTTGATCCATTGCGTTTTGCTCATCGGGCGGCGCATAGAGCTTTAATCCTGCGGCGTTCTATGCCAGAGTTACGCGAGCTAATAGATAAGTCTCGTGAACTCTACCCGAAAGCCTTTCCCGGTTGTAAGTACAAAGAAGTAGAAAAGCTCTGGAACTTTCCGTCTGGAGCTAAAATTGAATTTGGATTCTTGGAAAGAGATGCAGATGTCTATCGCTACCAAGGTCAAGCGTATAGTTGGATTGGGTTTGATGAGATTACGCACCAAGCTACAGAGTTTTCTTGGAACTACTTGGCTTCACGACTGCGTACAACAGACCCAGAAATTATACCTTATATGCGGTGTACCGCTAACCCCGGTGGTGTTGGAGCGCATTGGGTAAAGAAAAGATATATTACTCCTTCACCACCTAACGAATCATTTAGGGGAGAAGACGGGCTAACCCGTAAGTTTATACCGGCACGGCTAGACGATAATCCGTACCTAGCAAGCGACGGAAGATATGAACAGATGCTGAAGGCGTTGCCACCTACGCAACGACGACAGCTACTAGAAGGTGATTGGGAGGTTGCAGAAGGTGCGGCCTTCACAGAGTTTGATAGAAACATTCATATTATTGAGCCTTTTGAAATACCCATACATTGGGAACGTATAAAAGGCATTGACTATGGATATGCTTCAGAATCAGCTTGTGTTTGGGGAGCCGTAGACAAAGACGATGGTACACTAATAATATATAGAGAACTGTATCGCAAAGGTCTACTAGGTACTGACCTAGCTCACATCATAACTGAAATGGAGTTAAATGATCCATTAAGCGTTCCGGGCGTATTAGATACTGCGTGTTGGAACCGCACAGGGCAAACAGGCCCAACAGTTGGAGAAACACTCGTTAAGGCTGGACATAAGCTAAGACGAGCCGATAAAAACAGAGTTGCAGGAAAGATTCAAATCCACGAATACTTGAAAGTTCAGCAAAGCGGAAGGCCCAAACTACAAATATTTAATACTTGTCCTAACCTGATACGCGAACTGCAAAGTATTCCTCTGGATAAAAGCAACCCTGAAGACGTAGATACCCACGCACCAGACCATGCGTATGATGCGTTGCGGTATCTTATTATGGCTCGACCAAGGATTAGAGATCCAATTAGTCAGATACGAGACTTCCAACGCGAAACAATTTTTCAACCAGCAGACGGGACATTTGGATATTAATGAAAATTTGGCGACCTTTAAACACTTGGGGTATTTACGGATTAGGAATTACAATTGGGTGGACAGTTATATATGCTATTGTTAGCCTAACACCAATGGGATAATCATGTCAGAATTTGAAAACACTCTTGTAGAAAACGCAGACAACATTTATTTTCAAGACGTTGAAAATGAAGAAGGTCTTAGCCTTGAAGCTGATGAGCAAATTAAATCAAATCTTGCAGGGCTAATTGAAGGCCGCTATGCTGATGCACAGCTTGCAAGAGATGCTGATGAAAATCGTTGGATTACTGCCTATCATAACTTTCGTGGAATCTATCCAAAGAACGTAAGATTTAGAGAATCTGAAAAGTCTCGTGTATTTATTAAAGTCACGAAGACTAAAGTGCTTGCGGCCTTTGGACAGCTTGTAGATGTTATATTTGGTACAGGTAAGTTTCCGATTGGTGTTTCTGCGACTGAGCTTCCTGAAGGTGTTAGCGAATATATGCACCTTAGTACTCAACCTTCACCCGGAATTGAAACAAGTCAAGCTTCTGCAACACCAGAAGAACAACCTATGCGTCCAGAAGGTGGGGTTGGTTATACTGGTGATGGGCGTGTTTTAAAACCCGGAGCTACGCTTTCTAGTGGTCAAGGCATATTTGAAGACTTTGAAACTGCTGACAATGTAGTATTTGAAGCAGGGCCAAACCCAATTCCAAACATTCCAGAGATTGCTCCTGCAAAAGAAGCCGCAAGGAATATGGAAAAATTGATTCACGATCAGATTGATGAATCAAGTGGTTCAACAGAACTACGCAACGCAATGTTTGAAGCTACACTTTTTGGTACAGGTATTGTCAAAGGGCCGTTTAATTTTAATAAAACGCTTCATCGTTGGTCAAATGACGAAGGTGAAAGAACTTACGATCCTCTTTTTGTTCGTGTACCACGCCTTGAGTTTGTTAGTGTTTGGGATTTCTTTCCTGATCCTAATGCAACTTCTATGGAAGAGTGCGAATATGTAGTACATAGACACAAGCTTAATAAGTCTCAACTTAGGGCATTGCGAAAGATGCCATATTTTGATGAAGATGCTATTCGTGATTGTATGATGCTTGGCCCTAACTATGTCGAGAAAGACTATGAGTACGAACTTAAAGACGATCAGCGTATGTCTGATATGGGATCAAGCCGCTTTGAAGTCCTTGAATATTGGGGGTTGATGGATGCTGAATATGCGAAAGAAATTGGCATGGATTTGCCAGATGATGTTGACACCTTGGACGAAATTCAAATCAATGCTTGGATCTGTAATGGACTTGTACTTAGGGCCGTTGTAAATCCCTTTACGCCACACCGCATTCCTTACAATGCCTTTCCTTACGAGCGTAATCCCTACAGCTTCTTTGGTATTGGCGTTGCAGAAAACATGAACGACAGCCAACAGATTATGAATGGTCACGCACGTATGGCTATTGATAATCTTGCGTTAAGTGGATCGTTAGTTTTTGACGTAGACGAAACGATGCTTGTCGGTGGGCAAAGCATGGAAGTCTATCCCGGCAAAGTATTTAGGCGTCAGTCTGGAATGCCGGGACAAGCTATTCACGGCTTGAAGTTCCCGAACACATCTCAAGAAAATATGATGATGTTCGATAAGTTCCGACAGCTTGCAGACGAACAAACAGGTATTCCTAGTTATTCACACGGCATGACAGGCGTACAAAGCATGACTCGTACCGCTTCTGGTATGTCAATGTTGCTTGGAGCGGCCTCGCTCAACATTAAAACAGTCGTAAAAAATCTTGATGATTTCTTGTTAAAGCCTTTGGGCAGGGCTTACTATCAATGGAATATGCAATTCTTTGAGGGTGAGCTAAAGACTGAAGGTGATCTAGAAGTAAAAGCTTTAGGTACTAACAGCCTAATGCAGAAAGAAGTAAGAAGTCAGCGGTTGACGATGTTTCTTCAGACTGCTCAAAACCCAGCTATTGCACCATTCGTTAAAATGTCTAAGCTTATTAGCGAACTGGCGTATAGTTTGGATCTTGATCCTGATGAAATCCTCAACGATCCCGAAGAAGCGGCAATAGCCGCACAGATTATAGGAATGCAAAATAATGTTGGACAAGCAACTGGCGATCAGGCTGGCCCCGGTGGTGAACAACCCGGAGCTATGGGAACCCCTGAAGGAACACCTCCACAACCTACGGATGTTGGAGTTACAGGCACTGGCGACGGCAACATCGGAACAGGAAATGTTCCGCAAGCAGGGGAAAGCGAGTTCTCTGGCTAACTTATTAACCTTACAAGAACAAGTAAATCAAAGACGAAAGGAACAAGACGATGGCTGAAAAGACTGAAGAACAAACAAAACAATATATTCGTAGTTTGTTAGCCGAACGAATGAAGCCACAAAGACCTAATGAAACTAAAGAAGAGTTTTCTTCAAGACAACAAATGATTCAGCAACGATTAGATGTAGAAGCAGACATTAATCCGTCATTGTTTCGTGCTGTAGCCCAAGAAGATCGTGAGCCAAAAGCTGATGGAGGTTTTCCAGACCTAAACAAAGACGGCAAAGTTTCTTATGCAGATGTGTTAAAAGGCCGTGGAGCTTTTGCTAAAGGCTCTTTACTATCTTCTTTAGAAATGAGCCTTGAAGAAATAGACGATGAAGCAATTGTAAAATTAACAGGAAAAGACCCCAGCCCTGAAAGTAGAAAAGAAGCCTCAGAAATTTTAAAGTTTATGTCAGAAGCTGGAGAAGCTATTCTTGAATTAGATTCATCAAAAAGACCTACTAATCGAAAAGGCATTGCAGAATATAATAAAAAACAACAACAATTAACCAAAAAAGTTGATAAGCTAAAAGAAGACTTAGGTGCTTCTCAATTTAATTTTTTTAAATATCAAGTTTTAAGGGATGCTGGAAGAGTAGAAAAAAATGAAGGAGGTTCTTTAATGGTTCCACCCGAAATGGAGATGCCTGTTGAAGAGCCTCCAGTAGACACTTACGACAACATCAGCCCAGAAGAAGAAATGCAACAGGCTGAAGATATGCTTCCAGACGATGAGATGGAAGAAGAGTACGTAGATTACGTAGCTGAAGAAGTATTAGAACCCGAAGAGCAAGAATATTTATTTAAGGTTCTAGACGAAGATCCAAGACTAGAAGGAATCTTAGATAAGATTATTCTTAATGCAACAGAATTTGCTGGTGAAGGGGAAGTTGAAGGCCCCGGTACTGGCATATCAGATTCGATACCCGCAAGGTTATCGGATGGTGAGTTTGTAATCACCAGAAAAGCGACTGACCAAATAGGCGCAGACAATCTCCAGAAAATGATGGACGATGCTGAACGTGCTTATGATGGCGGTCTTATGGGCATGGCAAACGGTGGTGAAGCTGGCACAAACCCTTTCGTAAGTCCTGAAGAAATGTATAAACTTCCAAAGGATGAAGAAGCGGATATTGAGCGCCAAATGCTTTACTCAAGCCGTATGCCTAGCTTAATGAACCGATAAGGCTACCTAGATACTTTAGCCCCTTATCATTTTATAACCTTGAGGCCACCTTGTAGTATCAAGACCCTGTGTTAGAAGCGCAATAACACAGCCACCTTGAAGAGACAACAAGCCCCAAAAAGGAGAAGACTATGAGTGAAGAATCGCAAGCGAATCCGTACAACCAAAAAAAAGCATGGCATACCCCTGATGGGCCACCCATGCAAAGTGCAGATTCATTGTTCTTTGATGAGCCACAAGAGGCTACTTCCGACGAAAATGACGGAACCCCTCAACAAGAAAAGGCTCCTCGTACCAATTATAAAAAGAGGTATGACGATCTAAAAAAACATTACGATCAAAAGATCTCTGAATTTAAACAACGCGAGCAAGAGCTAGAGGCTATGGCGCAGTCTGCCCAGCCTAGCTACAGACCACCAAAGTCTGTAGAAGATCTTGAACGCTTTAAATCAGAGTATCCTGATCTGTATGATACTGTTGAAACAGTTGCTCATATGCGTAGTGAAGAGCAGATGACCGCCCTTCAACAAAAACTAGCGGCTTTAGAAAAACGTGAATTAGAAATGTCTAAGCGCGATGCCGAAGTTAAACTACGAGAGCGACACCCTGACTTTGAAGATATCAGGGGTGACGATAAGTTCCATGATTGGGCTAAGACTCAGCCTGAAGAAATTCAGCGTTGGATCTACAAAAACCCAGACAATGTTGGATTAGCAAGCCGTGCCATAGATCTTTATAAGATGGAAAACAATATTGCTATAAATACTTCCGCTCGTAAGTCAAAACCTTCAAAGCCAGACGCGGCTAGTATGGTTTCGACTAAAACAACAAAGGTCGAACCACAACAAGCCAAGATCTGGACACAACGGGAAATTGCCGCTCTGTCCTTGGATGACTATGACAAATACGAACAGGAAATTGATCTAGCCATCCGCGAAGGACGAGTAGCAAGATAAACTATTTGTCTTTTTTAGGAGTAACAAATCATGGCTTATAACGTAAGTGACCAATATTTTGAGCCTGCCACAGATACAGATGCAAACTTTGCCAACTCTGTAGCGGGTCAAAATAATTCATTCTTCCTGCCTGCTGTCTACAGCAAGAAGGTACTTAACTTCTTCCGTAAGGCATCAGTCTGTGAAGCCGTAACCAACACTGATTATGCTGGCGAGATTGCGGCATTTGGTGATAGCGTAAACATCATCAAAGAGCCGGTAATCACCGTCTATCAGTATGAGCGTGGTGCTGACGTAACGTCTACCAAGCTGACCGACCAAGAGCTTACTCTTGTTGTTGATCGTGCAAACGCATTTAAGTTCATTGTCGATGACATTGAAACCAAGATGTCGCACGTAAACTTCAAGGAAGTAGCATCTTCTTCAGCGGCTTATGCGTTGCGTGATGCGTTTGACGAAGGCGTGTTTGCAATTATGCAAGCTGGCTTGTCTGCATCTGCACCCGACCACACTCTGGGTGCCGACTCCGCTACTCCGCTGGCGGCTGGAGCTTATGACGGCGCTGGTGCTATTGACGTAGGCATTTCTGGCGAGACTGATCCTTTGGACGTTCTTGCTCGCATGGCTCGTTTGCTAGATGACCAAAACGTACCTGAAGAGGGTCGTTGGGTTGTAGCTTCTCCTGACTTCTATGAGCAACTCTCTCAGAGCGGTTCTAAGCTTTTGTCAGTAGACTTCAACGCAGGCCAAGGCTCTATTCGTAACGGTCTGGTAAGTTCTGGCAAGTTGCGTGGATTCTCCATGTACAAGTCAAACAATATGCCTGCGGCATCTAACGCTACCGGCTTTATGCTGGCTGGTCATATGAGTGCTGTTGCAACCGCACAATCCATCACTAGCACAGAGGTCATTCGTGATCCTTCTAGCTTTGGTGATATTGTACGTGGTCTGCACGTTTGGGGAGCTAAGGTTCTCCGTGACGAAGCACTGATCGGTGCTTACTACGTCATCGACTAAGATGATTGTAAGGGAGGGTGAAATACCCCTCCCGTTTTTAAAGGACTAAAATATGCCATTGATTTCAACTCCCAACAAACCTATCGGTATGAAGCTAACTGAGAATAAACGTGGACGTTATCGCCACGTAGATCAAAAAAAGTTTGCTGACAACTACGATAAGATTTTTGGAAAGAAAGACAAAGGAGAAAAAAATGAAGGATAAAAAGCGTTCAGGCTACAACATGGGTAGCGGAATCCGTGGAGGCTATATGGGCGGCGGTAGTTCTTACCGTATGCAAAAAGCCGAAGGCGGTAAAGCCTACTCAAACATTAGAGACATGGAAAAGGCTTGTATGTCTCCTGACCATAATGAGTCAATGAAAGAAAAATGAAAGTTCCAGCACCAAAGGGTTACCACTGGATGAAGAGCGGTAACAACTACAAGCTAATGAAAGACCCTAAAGATGGCTTCAAGCCCCACAAAGGTGCTAGTAAGTCAGCCAACTTTGAAATACAAAAGGTTCATAAAAAATAATGGCGACTACATACCTACAGCTTACAAATGAATTACTAAGAGAAATGAATGAGGTTGCACTAACCTCTAGTAATTTTTCTTCTGCTATTGGAATACAAGCACACGTAAAAGATTGTGTAAATCGTGCATATCTTGATATTGTTCTTGAAGAACCTCAGTGGCCTTTCTTGTCTGTAGGAGATAGTGGTACAACAGATCCTATGTATGGAAATACTTATGTAGAGACTGTAGCAAATACACGTTGGTATGAGCTAAAACCAGCAAGTTCTTCTATTTTAGATGACTATGGCTCAGTAGATTGGGATAATTTTTATTTAACTACTGTAGGTGTTACAGGCGAAAGTGCGCCATACACCGCTAAAAATCTTAGGTTTACGACTGTAGACGAATGGAAAGACTTTTACAGAGCTAGAGAAAATGCAGACGATGCAGAAGACGCTAATGGTGGTGAACCTAAGCGTGTTATTCGTAGCCCTGATGGACGTATGTTTGGTTTAAGTCCAATACCTGACAAAGTATATCGTGTATGGTTTTATGCGTATACACAGCCTACACAGCTTTCGGCTTATAGTGATGCAATAGTATTTCCAGATATGTACAAAACAGTACTATTATCTCGTGCAAGATATTTTATACACCAGTTTAAAGAAAATATTCAGCCAGCCGCACTAGCCCTAGAAGAATATCGACGCGGCTTAAAGCTTATGAAATCTAATTTAATGACTCCAGAGCCTTTTTACATTAAAGATGATCGCGTGAGGTTTGTCTAATGTCTCAAGCCTATGGCTTTTCGTGTAAAGGTGGACTTAACACAAACCTAAACTCTATTGAAATTTTAGGTAACCCCGGCTTTGCAAAAGTTCTTGAAAACTTTGAGGTAGACCCAGACGGAGGCTACAGACGCATAAATGGATTTACAGCCTATGGTGATGCTTCAGCAACTCGTCCAAATGGTTCTAATGCTATTTTGGGTATTCAGCCTTATGCTGATGGGGTTGTTGTGTGTTCTGGCACAGATATGTTTTTCAGCAATGATGGCGTTACGTGGTTACAAATAAATCGTAGCGAGGTAGCTGGAGGAGGCGATAGTTACACAACTTTTACGGGCCGCTCTGTTTTAACGCGCACCGACCAAGGCCAATGCCAGTTTGCACTACTTGAAGGTGCGGCATACAATTATGGTCAGCTTATAATTGCAGATGGCGCAAATAAATTATATAAGTTTCGGATGGAAGGTACGGGACTTTTAAACACTCGTACATTTTTTGCAGGAGAAATAACAGTAGATGGATCTAATGCAGTTAAATATATTACTGTACACGATCATCATCTCATAGCTTCCGGTGTAGCTGATAATTTAAATACTATTTATTATAGCGTTTATAATGATGCTACAAACTTTACAGGTGCTGGCGCAGGCGCTGTAGCAATTTCAGATCAAGTACAAGGCATTAAAGGCTTTCGTGAAAACTTAATTGTTTTTAGTCAAAACAGTATTCACAAACTTATAAATATAAATGATTCTTCAAATGTTAGGGTTGACCCTATCACAGAAAATGTAGGCTGTCTAAGCGGATATAGTATTCAAGAATTTGGAGGTGATCTAGTATTTTTAGCCCCTGATGGTATCCGCACTATTGCGGGTACAGCAAGAATTGGTGACGTAGAGTTAAGCTCTATTTCAAGGCAGATCCAAGAGATCGTAACTGCTTTAACTACATCTACAAGCTCTTTTATTATTACAAGTGATGTACTGCGATCTAAGTCACAATACAGGCTTTTTTATTCTACGATTGCTCAAAATCCTAGTGAAGCAAAAGGAATTATTGGAACTTTTACAGGCCAAGGTTTTGAGTGGTCTGAAACAAAAGGTATTCAAGCTTTAGGTTTTGCATCAGGCTTTAACAGCAACGGCGTAGAAGTTTCTTTTCATGGTGATAAAGACGGCTACGTTTATAACCATGACACAGGCGATTCTTTTTTAAATAGCGGTAGTGAAGCAAATATTTTTGCAACTTATCAAACTCCAGACATTGATTGTGGTGATATAGGCACACGAAAAACTTTAAAATATGTACGTACTTCTTTTTCGCCCGAAGGTAATTTACAACCAGTTTTAAGATTGCGGTATGACTATCAAGACTCAGATATACCACAGCCTTCAGATTATACGCTTACAGATATTCCGCTACCAGCAATTTTTGGAACTTCTATTTTTGGCGTTGCAACTTTTGGTGCTAGTGCTGATCCTATGTTTAGACAAACAGTAGAGGGTAGTGGATATACCGTAAGCTTTAGAATTAGGTCAGATGATACTAGAAGCCCATATGCAATTAATGGTTTCTACATAGATTATATGCCATCAGGTAGGAGATAATAATGGCCCAAAGTTATACACGACAAAGTACATTTGCAGATGGCGATACAATTACTGCCGCGTTATTTAACGACGAGTACAATCAGCTTTTAAACGCCTTTGCGTATTCAAATACTTCTGCCGCTTCTACGGGCCACAGACATGATGGCACAGCAGGAGAAGGCGGCAATATTCATACGATTGGTGACTTAGATTTTAATAATAAAATTGTAGTTGATAGTACAAACAATCGTTGGGGCTTTTATGTAGAAGTCTCTAGTGCCGCAGTAGAACAAATTCGTATTCAAGATGGCGCTATGATTCCTGTCACAGACAGTGATGTAGATCTTGGAACATCTTCACTGTACTGGAAAGATGCTTACATTGATTCAGTCACCACCACCGGCAATATTGCTATTGGTGGAAACCTTACGGTAACTGGCAATGCAACGATTTCTGGCAATCTTACGTTTGGTGATGCTGATACAGACAGTATTACGCTAACAGCAGACGTAGCTTCTAGCATTACTCCAGACACTGATGACACTTACGATCTTGGAAGTGCTTCAAAAGAATGGCGTGATCTTTATATTGATGGTACTGCAAACATTGATAGTCTTGTTGCAGATACAGCAGACATTAATGCAGGTTCTATAGACAACACAACTATTGGCGCTACTACAGCCTCTACAGGTAATTTTTCTACTCTGTCTATTGGTGGTGTTGCAATTACGTCTACTTCCGCAGAGCTAAACATCCTTGACGGTGTAACGGCTACTGCAACTGAAATAAACATAATGGACGGCGATACAACCGCCACAGCTACAACGCTTGCTGATGCTGATCGTGTTGTTGTAAATGATGCAGGCACAATGAAGCAAGTAGCACTTACAGACTTTGAAATTTATTTTGAAACATCTTTAGATACTCTTTCTAATGTTACAACTGTTGGGGCTTTGAACTCTGGTTCTATTACTTCTGGTTTTGGAGCTATTGATACTGGCTCAAGTAATATTACAACAACAGGTACTGTTTCATTTGGAAGTCTTACAGATGGTGCAATTACAATTACGGCTTTTGTTGACGAAGATAACATGGCCTCTGATAGCGCAACGCTTGTACCTACTCAGCAGTCTGTTAAAGCTTATGTAGATACTCAAATTGGTGGTTTATCTTCTAGTCTTTCAGGACTTTCAGATACTAACATCACAACACCCGCTGATGGGGCATTGTTGTTTTACGATACTGGTACATCTACTTGGATTGACAACGTAGTATCAGGCGACATAACGATTGCTGACACAGGCGTGGCGGCTATTAGCTCTGGTGTTATTGTTAATGATGATATTAATGCTAGTGCGGCTATAAGCGTTTCTAAGACAGCTTTGGTAGATGGTACTGGTCTTACGCTTACTGGTGATACTTTGTCTGTAGATGCTTCTCAGACGCAGATAACAGCAGTAGGTACTATTGCTACAGGTACTTGGCAAGGGACGGCTATTGCAGATGCTTACGTTGCTGACAACCTGACTATCTCTGGTGGCACTGTAGACAACAGCGTTATTGGTGGTACTACAGCGGCGGCTGGTACGTTTACGGATCTGACAGCATCAGGTACGTTGACTCTTGGTGGTACAGCGGTAACTTCTACGGCTACAGAAATAAACTTGTTGGATGGAGTAACAACCACAACTGCGGAACTTAATTATGTAGACGGTGTTACATCAAACATCCAGACACAGTTAGACTCCAAAGTAGGCGCTACCTACACAGGCGACGTAGACATCACAGGCGAATTGCTGGTTGATAGTTACAACGAGACTTTTAAGAAGGTTTCTAGTGTTGGAACCTCTGTTGGCTATAATCTTTCAGGAGCGTCTTACGATTCCAAAAGTTTTAGTGTTGCTTCTGCTGATTCAAAC
>Ga0222719_10000322_pt1 | contig 48439 bp, 59 predicted proteins | sample C33_34DmetaG_FD_165039 | JGI IMG/M metagenome (GOLD analysis project Ga0222719, IMG submission 165039) | Estuarine water microbial communities from San Francisco Bay, California, United States - C33_34D | ecosystem: Environmental > Aquatic > Marine > Unclassified | place: USA: California...
ACTAAGTAATAACTACCTAGGGTAAGGGTAAGAGCAAACTGCTTCTCCAAAAGTAACGGCTAACTTTTACCCCTTAGGTAAAAATATACATAAATATACTTGACAAAAATAATGTTATAGTATATAATGTATATGTACGGTAAAGAAATTTGTTTTGTGCAATAGCACAAGGGCTTCGCTCCAGTCGAATGCCAGACGGGAGGGGAGTAAAAACAAACCCATTTGAAAAATTCACAAAAATCAAAGCTCGTGAAATTTTTTTCACAAGATTTCGAGCTTGTGCATCCGGAGTATTCAGCAGCCTATAATGTGCTCCGGAGTATTTAAGCATACATAATGGCAGCAGCGACTGGATTAATATATAGTTCGTTTTACTCACCAGAAAAAATTCTTTTAATATTATTTGACAAAATAAAAGATTTGTGATATTATATTATTTAATCAACGAAAGTGAGAAATTATGTTAATTAAAAAACTAAGAAAATTGGGAGATTTTTTGTGGTTTTATGCACCCTTAGACTTAAGAAATTTTGTCTGGGGTCGTGCTGTTAGAACTTCTGATAAGTTCTCTAACAAAAAAGTAAGCAGAATTGTATTAATTACGGTTCTTGATTGGGGGAGTTTTGTAACCCTTGGTATTTACTTTGTAAAGTCTATTATTCGTGGAAGGTATTTTCGCGTTAAGTGGGCTTTAAAGAAGTACTGGGGTAAAGTAGTTTACTTTTTAAACTCTCGCCCTCAACACGTGCGTATGTTATTAGCTCTCTATGAGAACTGGTATGTGTCTAGTAGGTCCTTTAAGGAAAATTTTGCCGTAGCTATGAGGTGGTACAAAAAGTACAGAGGTTATGGTATTAATAACCTAAGAGGTCTTCGTAGCGAATGGGATTATGAGATGAGACGTGAAGAGGAAGCTGAGAGAAGGATTGACTGGGGACCCGATATGTATCGGTAACCCAGTTAGCCAAGCGTAATCTAGACCTAAAGTATAGGTTTAGATTCGCTCCAGACAAAAGGCTCCGGAGTATTTCGGCTCGCATAATGTAGGCTCCGGAGTATTTTCGAACCCATAATGTAAAAAAGTAAAAAAAAATAAATTTAACTGGAGCAATCTGCTGGAGCGAGGGCAAAGAATATATATAAAAAAAGTAGGCTTGGTGATTTCTGTTGGCAGGCTCACCACACCCCGAAGATTAATTTCTTAGTCTTCAAATTTAGAAAGATTATATTCTACGCTTTCTTGAAGCATAGCCAACCAACCTCTAACATCCTCTGAAGGATGATTTTGCTTGGTTATTTCTAGCTCATTTATGAGCCAGCCATATACCCTTTCGTATTTGTTTAGCATACTACTATTATATCACACATTGTTATATTGTCCAAATTCTCAAAGCCTATAAACATTGACTTTTCAAAAAAAATAAAAAAAATATTTTTCATTTGCATTATTTCTATATATATGATATAGTGTATATATACACAAACGAAAGGTATAAAAAATGACAGCAAGTTACGAAGTCTACAAAGCTATTACTGGCTTAACCGAAGAAGAAATGCAGTTCGATGAGAATTCTCAAATGGACTGTGGCAACTGCTTCACTGCTATCCCTAATTACATATTAGTGGATGCTGGGGAGTTGTTCTTCTTAGGGGATTATGACTGTGAGAATTGTGGGGAGCCACTTAATTAGTGGCTTTCTATAATTTGCAATAAATTCAAATGTATGATATAATGTATACATACACAAACGAGAGGATATAAAATGGCTGAACTATGTGAAGCACGTAATTATAATCGATGGACTATGTTGACGGAATTCAAAGACTACGTCTGTATGGAAACTCTAAAGGATAGTAAATATCCCGAAGACTATATAAGCGAAGTTGCCGATAGCTTGGTTCCTGTATATAACTCAGAACTAATTGACTGGGCAAGTCATTATTCTGGTGAGGAGTACTGGGATATTTGGAATGAAGAAGGCTTCGGTGAGACACCGTTGGACATGCTTCGTTACAATGTGTACTCATTATACAACCAAGTAGGACATGAGTACCTGCAGTCTTTAGAAGAGGAATAAAATCCTCTTCTATGACTTGCATTAAAATTAAATATATGATATAATGTTATTACAACAAACGAAAGGAGTATCTTAATATGGGATACAACACAGCAATAGACATGGCAAACAACACAGATACCTTAGAGAATGCAATTGGTATGCATTTTCGTAGTAACTGTTACCCACCGATACCTATGGCAATGGTACCAGTTGGTGTTGAAGCGATTAACAATATAGTTGAGGCTGAAATATGCCGAGACTATGACATGTTAGACAAGCCAATTCAATTACCAGATGGTATTGAGTTCCGTGGTTCTAACACCGTCTCATCTATTGATGCAGTTGAAAAACTGTTCTTAGGTGCATTTGTTGACCAGTTGCTTATGAATGGACAACAACTAGAAGAGGAATAGAAGTACTCTTCGGAAAGGAGTTCTAATCTGTGATTAGACTTCTAGCGTATCTGTTAGAACGCATGGACGAAGTCCGTGAACGTTCGAACGATACCGAATAAATAAATAATATATTGTACTCTAGAGTTTGCAATAAATTCTAGAGTATGATATAATGGTTACACAACAACGAAAGGATAAACAATGGTTAAAGTAGAACTAAGTGCTGACGAGAACAAGTTAATGCAGGAAGCCTTAACTGTATTCTTTGAAGACGCACTTTGGAAGAATAGAAGTGGAAATTATAACCGTGAAGCAGAAATTGTTAACAGGTTATTAGACAGATTAGCAGAAGCTAAATAAACGAAAGGATAAATAATGGCTGAATTTAAATTAAATGAATTTGGTGAAGTTGACATAGACGACGTTGACTTAAACGAAATTGATTTTAGAGTTAAACAAGAATTAGCTAGGAAGCTAAGCATCTTATTGCTTGACGGTTATTACAAAGACCAGATAGAAATATTTACAGAATATATATTTGATGCTTGGGGACATGAAGGATGGGGTAACGAAACTCTTAAAAGAGACGTTGCCGAGTTACTTTCTGACCCAGAGCTAACAGAAGAAGTACAAAGTTTACTAAAACGAAAGGATAAATAATGGCTTACGAATATAAAGTAGAAGTAAGATTTACAGCTAACGACCTTGAAGATGCAGAAAATTTTGTACATTCAATGGATGGTAGCGACTGGCTTGAGCATCTGGAAACAGTTGACGGCTTAGACATAGAAGAAACACGAAAGGATAAGTAATGAATAAATTAGTAACTTTCACCAGACAAAATGGTGAAACTGAATATACAGAATTCAGCTACTTTACAGTGGATGGATTGACTAATCAAGATTATATTAATGAAGTGTATTTTGGTTATGATGACCTAACAGAAATGGTAGGTAAGCATAGAGATACATCAATAACTAATAAGGAAGTATATTGGTTCAGCGAAGAACTGATATCCGTCCATAAGGTTGAAGATATAACTGATGAAGAATTAACAGTTCTTAGAAAATTTTATGTTGTATGATTTGCATTAAATTGCAACATATGATATAATGGTATTACAACGAAAGCAATAATGGTTGGTGGCTCATTACCACCTAGACCCGAAACAACTAAACGCAGACCACGGTAATTGTTTTCGTTGTAAAGCTAACTATGGAACCACGTAAACTGCTAAGACTTAATTGTGAAAGCCAGTGGGGAGTAGGTAGCTTGTAGCACATAATAGTATGTCGGCTAGCAACAATATTATGACCTCTCAATTTGTGTGTTACAAGCTATCTATGTAGGACGAGAGGAACCATTAGGTGATAAAATTTCTATGTTTACATAGACGTTCAAAGTCTGTAGGTAGCTTGTAGCACATAAGAGGATAGGCAATAGCTTATGAGGTGGGATAGGTAGTAGCTCTTAAAGTCAAAGGTTAAGAGTGTGTGTGTATTGTGTGTTACAAGCTATTTATGTAGGATGAGCAAGGGGAAATTTGGACTTACCGAACCTTGCCCAATACTTAAGTGTATTTGGTGCATCCAAGTCCCATATAATAGCAAAAAAAGTTTATTAATAACTTGCATTAATTTGCAAGGTATGATATACTGGTTATAACAGGTTAACAAGTGACTTATTTCATAAGAAACAGCTTGGGACTAGCACCCGAGTGAGACGTGGACGAGAGAAGGGGATAGCATCCTTGATGGACTCTGAGTTGAGATGGAACGAGATAAGGAACGGCTAGGTTAACTTGTTAATACAACTGAATAGGTAGAACTAAACTATCGGCAAACGGTTAAGGTTGAGTAATTTGAAGTTACTGACTTTTTCATAAACGATGCCAAACAAATAGGGAGAATGACCCGGGGAATATGGTCGGTACCTACATGCAAGTAGGATGCATACTGACCGACGAAGGAGCTTGACTGTTGCAAAACAGAGACGAACAAGCGTACCGGGCTAGCAAGACTCAAAGACTTGACAGTAAAGTGAAAGTCATCCTTGCCTTTGTGAAGAGGCAGCAGCTATTGCAGCTGTACGTGAGAGCGTGGGTAGTCAAGTATCTGACGGACAGATTGAGCTACGGGTTCCCGAAATGAAAGTTTGTTTGTTAAAAAGCAAAGATTGCATTTGTTTGTTAAGACCGAAATCGCAGCGTAACCAACTGTGAAGTGAAGTCAACGATAGTTTAGTTGTACCTAAGATGGGTACAAGAAAGGAAGACAATGACTATGAAAGACTACTTTGACAGAGCACCAAGGACTGTTCAAGCATACCTTGATGACTCTAGATTCAGAAATGCTGATGGAAGCTTTTCCGTTGGTAAATCGTCTTATAGGGCTATTAGATTAATCGGTAGGTTCATCGTGAACCAAGTACCTTTTAATTCTAGAGATGCGTTTGTTAAGCAATACGTTGCTAAGAACCCATCTAAATTCTGGGACTTATACAGTAAGTCCAAGAAATCCGACTACAGGTACAAATAATTTGTACCCCAACGTTTTAGATTAGCATTCTTGCTAGCCTTTCGTTGGGCGTTGGGGAAAGAGTGCTCTAGCTGGGAAACCGGCTGGAGTATCTCTGAGTCTCTAATGGTGCTCCGGAGTATATATAGAATCCTAATGGGCAGATTCACAAGCATCGAACATATGTTCGACTGGAGCAAAATCTAAAGTAAAAGTCTAGATTTTTTCTTGGTAAAAATTACCAAAATATTTTTTTTTAAATTTCTGAAAAACCCAATGTTTATAGGCTTTTGAAATTTGACAGAAAAAACAATCAATGATATTATATATATATACGGTTGAGAACTTGAGAAAGTGAACAGCATAAAAACCAGCTTCGGCTGAATAATAATTGCCTTTAGTTAGGGATAAGATAAGGTGCGAAGAAAACCTATAAGTGTAGTACGAATTCCCTAGTGGTTTTTAAAATGGAGATACTTGCTTATAGATGGCGACGGGGTTTTCATCTGTATAAAGAAAACGAAAGGATTAACAATGTTACATTGTCAAAGATGTGAAGACTTAATATTTGAAACAGATTTGTCTGTTGTCTATTACATAGACGACGAGGCTGTCTGTGGCGACTGCATGGACAAAGCAGAAGCCAAAGCTCAAATGATTATGGATGAAGGTCGCTAAAGAAATTCATCCATAGAATTTGACAAGATAAATATTATGTGAGATAATGTATTTATACAACAAACGAAAGGCAAGAAAATGGCTGAAATTAAATTTGCCCCTGTCGTCAAATATAATATTGACGTACAAGCAAACTTTAAACCATACTTTGAATGGAAAAAGAAGCAAAAAAAATCCAAGGATTAAATTTGCAAAACTAAACAAGGTATGATATACTTGTTATACAAGGTTACGAAAGCCTCCACAATGAGCGATGAGGTAGAAATGGACGCTCGGCTTCAAGACCTTACTTAACAATGGCTGTAGAAGTTATTGAGAAACTGGCTCGTAAAGTGTCCATAGTCTCGAAAAGAAACTTCCTGCAACATACTGCTCAGACTTTAAGGTTATCCTAGGTGATACCTAAAAGCTCTTAGCGTCCCTGTTGTTCATAGTGAGCTTATCGGAAACTACCTGCACAGAGTGGGGGATGAAAGTCCCAGTTGCAACTAAACAGTTTCAAGATGACTTTTACAGCGATTGTTAGTAATGTTGCAATCGAATTGATTAATTGGAGCAATATAAATTGGGGAAGTTATTAGTATCTCTTCCCCAGTTTATTAAAAAAGGATTTGCATTAAATCGCAATGTGTGATATAATGTATATATACAACAAACGAAAGGAATAAAAATGTTTAAAAGAACATTAACTGTAAACAGCTCAATGCTAAATAGCATCGGGTATAACTTATTCAACAGAAAATTAACTGCTGAATTTAATAACGGTGTACAGTACACATATTACGGCGTAGAAAGAAGCGACTGGAAGTTGCTAAAATCTACCCACAAAGCCGACAACAGCGTCGGTAAAGTATTCGACCTACTAATTAAAAAAGGTGGGTATGACTACGACAGACTAGGCGTCTTTAAATAGACGCTTAGCAAGGTTTGAATGGTGGCGAGGGTTTTGTTTGATTTTACCTCGCCATTACTTCCAAAAAAAAAATAAAAAAAATATTAAAATAAGCTTGCATAAAAATACAATGTATGATATAATTATATTATAAGCGACTGAGAAAAAGCCTCAGAAGCGAAATCAAACGAAAGGCACAGTATGTCCAACGGATATCTTGTGAGAGAAGTTAAATCTCACCCCGTTGCTTGCACCTGTGGGAAGGGGAATTTACATTCTCACCCATCGGGCGACTACACAGTGATAACACCACTGTCGTAGGCAACTACGGGAATTGAATAGGCTTCGGAGTTTTGAGGGACTTGGCAACAGAAACCTCAACCCAAACCCGAATAGGGATGGGTGGAAAATTTTTCCGGAGAGTCCGGACAGCGAAAGGAAAAACTATGGAACAATATTTAGGTAGACAATTCGACCAAGAAGATGAATTTGGAAACTATGTTTTTGCAATGCATCTTGGAGAAATTCTGACAGAAGCAACTGGTCAAAATGATATTACGGAAGAAGTCCCGACGGAAGACTTCCCAATATTTTTCGACAGAGCTAAAGACGCTTATATGAGTTTCGGTTACTTAAAAAATAATTTAAAATATTTAGTTTAATAACTTGCATTAATTTGCAAGGTGTGATATAATTATTATATAGCGACAGAAAGAGAGATTTAAACTTTCAACTGTGAAGCCTTATTAGTTTGCAGAGTGGAGCGATAACGAACGCATAACTTGTAATCCACTTAATAACTGCAGGAACAGGTCTAGCACGAAGAATTAGAAAATCTCTCTCGCTATATTTTTAACGAAAGGAAAAAATGATTAACGAATATTGCAGTGATTATATTATTAACAGTTTTGATTTAACTGGTGATGGTATTTTTAACGGCTTAGATTTGGCTTTGCTACCTCTATGGCTTGGCTTTATGTACATGCTGATTTTTGTACTACCTAAGCAAACAATTAAAAGGGACTGACGGGTTTAGTCCTCCGGAGCAGATTAACTTCTGACCTTGAGGATACTGGGGTTCAACTCCCCACAGTTCCACGGTTCTATATGAAAGAGATGAAGAGTAAAAACATATAGAAAGGATAAACAGTGAACGCTGATTTATACACCTTACGCTTTTTAGAAGTGTACCAAACAGAACACGCCAGTATCATGTCTGACTTCGACGAAGAAATGGAAATTTTCTACGTCGACGAAGATGTGTTCGATGGCTATTCCGTTATTACAGAAATGGAATTATTCGAACAAAGTACTGTCGATGCTTAAAAATTAAAGGCTGGTAGAAATACCAGCTTTTTTTTTGAAAAAAATTCCATATATGATTTGCATTAATTTTGATTATATGATATACTTATATTATAAGACAATACGAAAGGTAAAAAATGACTACTAAAGAAAAATTGACTAACCAAGAAATTGTAGAACAAATATCTGCATCTTTGGAAAATTCCATTGATGAGTTAATTGAGTCTAATAATTGGAAAGAATATTTACACTTTGTTAAAGGCGAAAGAGCATACAGTTGGAATAACACTCAATTGATTTGGCTTGAGTCAATACTACGTGGCTGGGATGAAATGCCATCTCATGTACGTGGTGCTAAGCAGTGGGAAAAAATCGGCAGAACAATTAAAGCTGGTGAAAAAGCAATGTGGATTTTGGCTCCAAGAATGGGTTTTGTTTGTATAGAAAAAACATGTCCAAGATATGGTGGCAAAACTATTTGGAATAAATTCAGCAGAACAAACTTTTGCTCAGTTGATGCATCTCACAGAACAGCTAAAAAAATGATGGGCTTTATGTCAGTGCCAGTGTTTGGAATTAACCAAACTGAAGGTGATGACGTAGTAACTTCATTTTCAATGGTTAAAGACGAAGTAGCTAACGCAGACGAAGGCACTTGGCTTAACTTTGTGATGCTAGCAGACCAATACGGCTTTAAAGTTGAAGTTGGTAACGCTAAAGGCACAGACGGATTTTGCTCACACGCTGATAAAAAGATTGTGATTGACGAGAATGCAGACTTAGGTTACAGAGTCAAAACTCTCATACACGAAGTGGCTCACATGATTTTGCATGCTGATATTAAAGACTATCACATTAACCGAGCAAGATACGAAACTGAAGCTGAAGGGGTGGCGTTCATTGTAGCTGAAGCCTTAGGCATTCACTCAGAACAAGACGCTTACAGTTTTGGTTACATTGCTAGCTGGGGCAAGGGCGATACTAAGAAATTAGTTAAAGAGTCTTTGACGAGAATACAAAAGACAGCTAACCAAATACTTGACGAAATTGAAACTGGGTTTGAAATATAACCCAGCTTCAAAAAAAATATTATAAATGACTTGCATTAATTTGCAATCCATGATATAATTATATTATAAGGTTGTGCTAAGAGATTGGAAATAACAACCCTCGCACAGAGGCTCTGAAGTACCGAATTGCACAACCTCATAGGGCTTGTGAAAAACAAAGTCCTCCGGAGTATTTGACCATTCGTAATGGTTCTCCGGAGAGAATTAAGAAAATTCCATTGGGTCTCCAGACCCTAACACGCACCCCCATATGTAGTACCACTACATGTAGTACCACAATATATTGGGGTTACTCTTTCCTCTGATGGTCTAGTAACAAGACCACCAAAAGAATAGATATAAAGCAAGACCTAAAATTAACCTTCCTGTAATTTGAAAGTTAAGACCTATTAAGACTAATCCAATTATAAGTAATACAATTGAAAGAGCTGTCATAATAAAGTCATATCTTCCATAATTGTCATGAAAGATTGTTAATGCTTGCTTATGTAGGCTACTTAGTTCCTTTATATCGGTGACTAAGATTTTTATAGTATTTTTCATTACATAAGTTACTAGTGACAAGTTTTTCAAAAAATCACTCATTTTCAAAAAAAATAAATATTTTTTTTCTAACCTCAATGTTTATAGGCTTTTTAAATTTGACATAAATCACAATAGATGATATAGTATATACATGATGAAAACAGACACTATAAACGGTTATACAAAAACAAAACGTGGCAATTGGTATTTTACAACTACTAAAGGCTACGGGCTTGGACTAAAAAGAGACTTTAATCAATTTAGTCTAGACCTTTTTACTATGACTTTAGTAATTTGCAACTTTATTTATTACGGTTAAGAGATTAGCCGTAATAAAAAAAATTATTAAAATGATTTGCATAAATTTTCAAGGTGTGTTATAATATATATATAACTTAAACGAAAGGTAAAAAAATGACTAGAAAACACTACACAATTATTGCTGAAGCTATCAGAAAAGCTGTATTAACAACAGTAACTGAAGAAGACGCACATAGAGACGTTATTCTATCATTTTTGAATTCAAATCTATTACCTACATTAATAGAGGAATTCATAAAAGATAATGACAAATTTGACGCTTTTAAATTTGTTGATGCTATCGGGTTAGTTAATAACTAACCCTTTAGGATTTGCATTATTTTATAATGTATGATATAATATATATATAAACAACGGGGGGGGTATGTACCACCACCGGAGAACGAAAGGTAAAGAATGTACGAATTAACAATACGAACAGTACCAGCGGTTATTGAAGATGCTTCAGAAGGTATCAGTAAGATGATTTCTGGATGGACATTAAAAGAATGTGAAGGTGCTTGGCTAGGTGTTAAAGAAGACTCAATAGAGTTTACAACAGTAACAAACACAGCAGAACAAGCAGAAGCAGTAAGAGACTATATTAACTTTATTGCATGGCAATTAGGAGAAGATTCAATCATGGCTAAGGTTACAGAATCTAACTGGATTTTTACAAACACATTAGAAGATTTTCAGAATCTAAAAAAGATTTAAAAAATCTTCTATTTAATTTGCATTATTTGTAAAGGTATGATATACTATAAGTATAAGAACGAAAGGTAAAAAATTGAAAGCAAAAGATTTAATTAACGTTTTAGACATCATGGAAACAGGATGCGATGAGTATTGCAGTCTAGGAAACTGTGAAGAAGCTTCGGGATGGCAAGAACATTTCGACTGTGCTAGAGATTACTACACAGAGGCTAAAAGCTGGGGAATGTTTAAATAACCCCAGCCATATAGCCAAATGCTCCGGAGTATCTCATGGTACCTAATGGGCATCCGGGGGGGTAGATTATTTAGCGACTGGAGCGTTCGAACATATGTTCTATACCATATATAGTGGTACAACATATGGTGTTTAAAGCAGTCATACCATATATAGTATATATAAAATCTATATAAATTTACTTAGATTATTTATATAAATTACTTAGATTTTAGAATTCAGAAAATCAGATTTTAGAATTCAGAAAATCATATTTCAGATTTTAGAAAATCATATTTCAGAAGCTGAAAAAATCTCGACTAAAATCTAAAGTAAATATATTTAGCTTGTGAAATATTTCACAAAGTAAAAAGTCTTAGCCACTTTTTGACGTCAAAAAGACGAAATTTTTTTGAATTTCTAAAGATTTTTTTTCGTCATATATGGGGGGGTATGGGGATACCCGAAAAACCCATATACCAATTGACTTTTTTAGACTTATATACATTTATATATATGTTTTGAAATAATGAAATAATTATGAAATACTACATATATAACTAGAAGCTGTTAAATTTATAGTATGAAAGAAATTAGAAATTTAAAGCCACTTGAGAAAATCTCAACTGTTACTTTAGATTTTGGAAATGGAAAAAAAACAATGAATACAAATAAAAAAGCTATCAGTAAATTAAGTTCAGAATATTTGAACAACGAAGCATTTTTCGGATACGTCAAGCCATCCAATGGCAAGACCCCACGAAGCTGGTTCGGCGTTAGACCAAATAATTCTGGAAAGTTAACCAGTGAACACTTCAGAAATGGAGCATTCAAAAAAGATGGTTATACAGCAACCCTAAAAAATGCTGGTAAGCAAAATGCAGTAATAGTTTATACCCCCGTTACAACAGACGGGGATATAAGCCGAAGAATTGCGAACGCTAAAAAGTCAGCCGAACTAATGTTCAGAGAAATGGAGTTAGGCAACATTTAAAAAACTGCACAAGCACCCCTAGTTTGTGAATTTCACAAGCTGGGGGTCTTTGTGAAATCGCTAACCGAGCTGTATAATGGCGTCCGGACTGCATCTCGCATAAATCCTAATTTTTGAATCGTATAGTATATAGGGTAGGGGTACTAATTACTATACATCTGAAAAGTTATTGTAAAGTCAAAGGGGTAAAAATTTTTTTATTAATCTGCCCATTTGTACTTGATTTGTCGCCACCCGTCATTGTCTAACAATAGATTATTGAGACCGAGTGCATTTATCTCTTCTTCGCTGAAGAATTGTAATGATGAGAAGTATTGTGTGAGTGCACCTATGTATACAAATAAAGAAAAATCTTCCATTTCTGCTGGGTCTACTAGCTCTACATAGTCTTTTAAGCGTTCATCATCACGCATAGTAGCTAGCTCTCTGAGCATATTTTTTAGCTCTTCTGCTCTTTCATAGAAGTCCATATGGTATTATATCACACATCTCTATGTCATATTATATTTCAATTGCGTCAATAAAATAGGTGCTAGAATATATATGTAATGACTTTAGAAAATAAAAAAGAAAATAAGATGGGTCGACCAAGTAAGTTATCAGCTGAACTTATCATCAATGTACAAAACTGGCTCAGAATGGGCTATTTTGTTGAAGATGCAGCTAGGATGGCTGGCATCAGCAAGGGTACTCTGTACAGTTGGTTAACTAAAGGCAGAGATGATAGAGACGCAGGATTGCAGACTTTACATAGTGACTTTCTGAACTCTATGGAGAAAGCTAGAGCAGAAGCTGAAGGCATCTTTCTTAATAGCATTAAGACTGCAGCTAGTAGAGGACAATGGCAAGCTGCTGCTTGGTGGTTAGAAAGAAGCTTTGACAAATGGTCTAAACCTCAGAAGATTGAGATGGGTGGTTCTGAAGACGAACCTATTCAGATTGAGATTAAATACTCTGGGGATAAGTAAAAAATAGGCATATTTATAATCCCACGCCCCCTAATGCTTTTTCTTTGTAATTTCAAATGACAGAATAAAATCTAGAGTTTTAGTTTAGATTAAAAAAGGGCGAGCGAAGTCCAACCCTTATTGGGAATATGTTTTACCCATCTATGCCAGTAAGGCAGTTATTTAGCGAGACAACCTTTACCTGCTTTTCTTTACCATATAATAAGTATACCACAGAGTGGGGAATTGTGCAAGTGAAAAATAAAAATTTTTGACCTCTGGTATAAGGGGTTAGATATGGGGTTTACACCGTTCCGGCTGCCAGCCTTTTTGGGGACCCTAAAGCCTTTAAGCAATAGGGTACATATACCGACAGAAAAAGGAGATTAGTGAAGGAAACACTTTATATCCTTAGATTTTATTATATCATAGTTATTTTTAGTGACATACTATATCTTGTATGTTTTTTAATACCACTATATGTAGTGGTTCGAGAGGCGAACACCGTATATCGTATGGCGAACTACAGGGGTTCGAGAGATGAACTACAGGGGTTCGTTAAATGAACTGCAGTAGTTCGTCAGATGAACTGGAACTATACCTAATAACTAAACCTATTAACTATACCTATAGAACTATTTGTTTGTGTTATTAAGTATATCAGTAAAAATATTGTTAAATAATTTGTAGTATAGCCCGAAATGTGATATCATAGTAGTATGGACAAAGAAGAAAGAATACAGTATCCGTGCAAAATTAGTGATTTAACTATTTACACAGATATGAAGATGTTTCTAGTAGCACTAGAGCAGGCAGGTGTTCCGTATAAAGATTTATACTGGTGCATTTTGAACGATAAGAATAAAAAGTTGTTTGCTTTGTATACAACTTGGCATTACGCTGGGAGACCATACGATGGCGAGAAACGATGGGAAGAGTTTAAAACTTTAGACTTTAGCTTTATTGGGGATATTACAGTCTAATTTGTAATTTATTGCATTCCGTGATATAGTTAAAGGAGTATTAGTAATAGCGATATTACAGGTGCTCAATTAAAGTTAGCAATTGTGATGGGGCAACTCATCACTTTTGCTTTTAGTAGAAGAAATAGGAGAAACAAGTGTCTGACGATATTAACAGTCCTTATGAGGACGATTTAGAAAAAGCCCAAACTACACTAGAGATAGTAGAAGGTGGCAAAGATAAAGCACCAGTTCTTTCAACAATGGAGGAGCTTATTCAAGAAGGCAAAGTAGGTGTTACTTGGAACGAATTTTTAGAAATTGTTCAATGGCTTTCAATAAGATATACAAAAGGTGATGATACGCCTAGTGAATGGACAGATATACAACTAAAGGCTATGTATTCAGATTTACAATACTGGACATTCAAGGATATTCAATCTGCAGTTATTAAGTTGCACAATGAAGGTTCTTATTCAGCACCAAACAGTTCACAGATTATTGGCAAGATTAATAAGCTTGGCTACAAGGAAGTCTTATCTCAGCAAAAGATTAAACAAATTTCTCGTGGTGAAGTCGGCGAATGCAAGGCAGGAGGCGAACACGAGTGGTTTGAGCTAGGTTGGGTTCATAATGAGTATGGAGACCCGGAATTTTTTGTCTCTTGTAATAAGCGTGTTTCTGTGGAAGCTAGGGCATGTGGAGCAGAAAAAGTTATTACTGCACCAAAACACCAAGAGTTTTCCAAACCAGAGCCAATGTGGCTTGAAAAGTTTGTTGAAACTGCAAAGTCGATGAAATTACCAGACCACAAGATTGATTGGATGTTGTCTAACGCTAGACCTCATCTCAGAACTTATGCTGAACATATTGAGAAGTATGGTAAGCCAGAAGAAGAAGCTGTACAAGGGGAGATAGTATAATGTTATACAAACAACATATCATAGACGAATATTACGAAAGTAAAGCCCAAGAAGTCAGAGAAGCTATTGGTTTCTATTGGGCAACTAGAACAAGAGACAATATTAAAAATATTGGCGATTCATTTATCAGAAGCTTAGATGTTATTCAAGAGATTGACCCAGAAACTGGAAATTTCTTTGAAGCTGAAAAAGATGATACTGAATTATGTTCACAAGACTTTATGGATTATATGGATGTAGCTATGTTCAATGCAATCAGCGAATGCAGTGTTAATGAAACTGCTAAAGGTGATTACAAAGAAGATTGGACAACAAAAGATTTACAGAAGTTAACTTTTAATCTTCTAGACAAGAATTTTGCTAAATATAGGAAATTAACACTTGAAGAAAAAAAGAACTATGTACGCCAGTGTTTGTGGAATTACGATGACTATAAAGAAAGTTTTCAGTTTTCTTTAAAGAAGTTCACTAACGAGCTTATTCAGAAATTCATGATTGTTGATTATGATGAACGAGAAGACATTGAAGAACCTAGTGAGTTTAACTGTACCATCAAAAATGTTTATGAACTTATTGTTGACTTCCAAAAAGCAAATGAAGGAATGCCGACAAAAAGAGAAGACTCTGAAGAACATTCAGAGGAAAGCTTAGACTTAATTTCTAAAGCAATGTTTTCTGAGGATTTTATAGATTACGTTGTGAATTATATTTTCAATGAGGTAAAATAAGATTTCTCGAACAATCGAGAAAAATATATAAGCTGGACACTTGTATATAGGAATATTGTCCGGAAAGGTTAAACTTACCTAGAGGAAACTCGAAGATTGTTTAATTTGAGCCGACAGACATATCTTAAAAAATAACAGTTGCGAGACAGTGTTGGGGGGTCACTCCCCCATATTCCACTAGGGAGCCGGAAGTATAACTAAATTGTATGGGATACAAAGATACTAAATGTAGTGATTAAGTATAAGTTATAAAAATAGGCTCCCTTTTTTTACGCCCTTGTTAGGAAAGTCCTAACTCGTAATAGCATTATTTGAATAATGATACAACTAGTTGCTTGGCGTAAACAACGACGAGCAAACAAGAGGGTATAATAGGATAGTCGGCTGTAGACTCGCAAGAGTTTACACTTTTGTCCGATACCCTCCCATCGTCGGCTCTCTTCGGAGAGCCGTATTTAAAATGACTGAAAAAATCTTTTTTATAATTTGCAATTAAATTCAATCTATGGTATAATGGATTATAACGAAAACGAAAGGAATATAATGAACGATAAAAAACAATTCATTTATGACATATTAAAAATAAGTAGAGGACTAGAGGTACATCCTTGGCACACTACAGAAGTAGTGGGTATGGACAGCGTTGAGCTTAGTGTCTTTGGTTACGCTAACGAAATGGAACCATTCGCTAAATGGGCTGCTAAAGCTCAAAGGGAATATACCAAAACTAATAGAAGTGATGCTAGAGATATGTTTATCTTTAGGTATCCTGTAGAAACCAACAACGAGGAGGAATAATATGAATACTAAAAAATACGTGTGGTCTGTTAACGATAGTCCACAATCAGCAGTAGTCGACAGACTTGCAAAAAGAGATTTAGAAATCTTGAAACGAGTAGAGAGGTCTGATACAAAAGACTTGTCTGTTGCTGGATTAAAGAGAAGCATCTTTGATGTTAAATCTTTTGAGCTTTGGTCACAAGATGTGCCAGAAGTTAAACAGCTTCAGATTGGTGATACTTTTGAAGTGCCTCACTATGTGTACCGTCCTTACAGTGGCAGGAAAGCAAGCTATGATGTTTGCAATGCTGAGTTCACAGTATTGGACAAAAAGACTCACAAACGAGTAGATGAAGTCTTGGATGCTGATGGCACTAAGTTCAACAAGCGTAAGTATGAGAAGACTTATGTTTTACTTGAGTCAACTAAAGATAGGCATGAAGGACCAGACACTTGGTTCGAGAGGTGCTCTAACTTCTCTGCACGCAGAGACGGTGGAGGTTACTACTTCCCACTCATGAAAAAGAAACAGCAATGGGTTTCTCAACAAGAGATTCTTATGATGTTTCTTAAAGACGGTGGGTTGTGTCCACTTAAACGACGCAAGATTACTTGTAAGTACTGTGATAATTAATCACAGTACTTGCAATTTTTTGCAATGTATGATACAATAGTAATATGAAAGAAGAAATTATGATTTACATTAGGAATATAACATTGAGAATCTTAGAGAGACTTGATGCTAGAAGTACTGTTTTAACAAGACTAGCTTATAAAGCTACTAGAAAAGTGCATGACATTTTGTTTGTAGCTATTTATGAGAGAAGTCCATATGATTACAACTACTGGGGGGAAGGCGATAATGATTGAGAAACTACTTTTTAAATCTATTGGGAAACTAATAGGTGGCAAGTATTGGTTTAGCGATAGCTATTTACCGTATTCTTTTTGGGTCATCATTGATGGCAAAAGAGAATATTTTCAATTTAGATTTAAATGGTTTAAAAGACTTATGTTCTTTTGGGCTTTAAAATCTAACAAGATTGAAGCTGGTGGTGGTGCTATAACTTACTCCAATAAAGTTTGGAGAGCTTGGAAGCTAAGACACAACATTCTTTATAGACTTCACTACAAGTGGGATAGACCTTACGGTATGGGTATTCACGCAGAAATACCTTACAGATGGACTATTAATCTTAAGTTTAAAGATAAAGTCACATACAAAAGAGAAGAGGCTGTCAACAATGCTGTAGGATGGTTTGTATGAGAGAGTTTACAATACATTTTACAATTGCTGATATGGATGTCTTTCCTTGTGAGTATGATGATGAAGATGCTATTGATTGGGCTAGAGAGAGAGTCCATGAAAAGCTTAAAAAAGACGGAGTCAATGCTTATGATTTCGTATGTACAGTTAAAGAACGAGTGGTGGAAGAAGAGGAATAATGGTTACAGATATTAAAAAGTTAGTAGCAATTATAAAAGTATTACGTAGACAAATAGATGTAGCGTTTGACTTATTGACAGCTGAACAACAGGCGTATTTTTTAACTGCTATTAAAACTATTGGCGAACCCTATATGGAAGAAGAATAATGAAAGAGAATGAAATTAAGGTAAAGAAGTTTACTGTTCCTATAGAAGGCAGTATAACTCTTATTGGTGTTGATTTTCTAGATGCAATGAAAAGCATCGATGAAAGATTATCTTTGGCACCAAATAACTTAAACTTGAGACCAAAAATGGGACAAGTAGAAGTTCGACCGTTTCACGATGAAGAAGAGTAAATAGCAGCTAGCTATTCAATTTAATATAAGGGGGTTCGTATGTCTGAAATTTCAGAAATACAAGCTAAACTATACAGCCAATGTGCTGTTAAAAAATGTAGTAGACCCATGCAACCAAACAACGAGGGTGGATTAGACCTCGAAGTTTCTGGTGGCTATGGTGATTATATTGACTCATACACTGGGGAAATAAATACATTTAGATTGTGTCATAGGCACGCTCATAAATTTGCCAACTGGTTAGGCAACTCAGATGCACTTACTATGTACTGGGGTCATAGCCACGCAGGTTATGAGCCGGGTTTTTGGTTCGGTCATCCAAGCTGGGAACAGCGTACTTGGTTATCATACATAACTATATTCTTTCATAGTTGGTATAAACTAGGCTGGAAAAAAGCTAAATATTATTTAGTAGAACAATTTCGTTCTCACATAAACTGGTCTAGGGTCAACATTAACGACCATAAAACACCAGTTCAGTGGGGGAAGTTCTTCTTCCAGTTGTTCTTTTTAGACAATCATAGTAAAGGTTTCGTTGTTGGACTTAAGCGTAAGTTCCAAAGCAAACTTTACAATTTTTCTAAAAATTATTACCGTAGTCAGACTTCGCTATATAGCGAAATTTGGCATAAAGCTTTAAACGATGGCTTTTCTGAATCAGAAACAGCTTATCTTAAAGACCTAGGTCTTGCTTTAGCAAAAGCAGAAGAGGAGTAATCCTTGAACAAAACCCCTCGAAAGAGGGGTTTAGTTTTTTCTATAATTAGTAGTAAAATAGAGGAGACTCTAGTTACCCAGAATATCCGTAAATAAGTATAGTAGACTAGAGGAATAATGGGTAATAGAGACATTCTTGAAGAAACACCAGTAAAGAAGAAAAAGTATCTTGAAATAAAATTTCCACCTCTTCACGAAGCACAACAAGAAGTAAGAGACAGCGAAGCACGTTGGAAAATATTATGTGCTGGTCGTCGTTTTGGTAAATCAAGGCTTGGAGTGCAATTATGCATGGAAAAAGCATTAGCAGGTGGTAGAGTTTGGTGGGTTGCACCTACATTCGCAATAGCTAGAGTTGGTTGGCGTGATGTTGTAGCAGCAGCAGGTATTTTTCCTAAAGATTCTGGTGTAGATGTAAAAGTCGGTGATATGACTGTACATTTTCCCGGTGGTGGTTCTATTGCTGTTAAATCTGCTGATAATCCACAAAGATTAAGAGGTGAAGGTTTGCATTATCTTGTTATGGATGAAGCTGCTTTCGTAAGAGAAGAAACTTGGACAGAAGTACTTCGTCCTACTCTTACAGAAAATAAAGGTTCTGCATTATTCATCAGTACTCCTATAGGAATGGACAATTGGTTTTACAAATTATGGGAAAAAGCAGATACAGCAGAAGATTGGGCTAGATTTCAATACCCAACTATTGCAAATCCTGCTATTGACCCAGCAGAAGTAGAGTCAGCAAGAGAAGATTTAGGTGAATTAGTTTTTGCTCAAGAGTATTTAGCTGATTTTATATCTGAAGGTGCTCAAGTATTCAAAACTGAATGGTTTAATTATTATAAAGAAGGGGTAGGAACGGTATGGGCAGATGGCAAAAAATATGACATAGACAATGACTTAGTCAAATTTGCTACTGTTGACTTAGCTGTTTCCACAAAAGAATCTGCTGACTACACCGTTATCGGTGTATTTGGTCACAACATTGAAGATGATAAACTATTTCTCTTAGACATGTTTCGTGACAGAGTAGAAGCACCAGATATAGTTCCTCAAATAAAAAGAATGGTAGGAATACACAACCTTGAATGGGTAGGAATTGAAAGAGCTGGTTACCAGTTAGCAATAGTTCAGTTCGCTAGAAGAGAAGGTCTTAGAATCAAAGAATTAAGAGCTGATAAAGACAAGCGTTCACGGGCACTTCCTTTGTCTGCTAAGATGGAGAGAGGACAAGTATACTTTCCTAAAGATAAAGACTGGGTCCTCGCAGTAGAGCGAGAGTTACTCACTTTTCCGGTTGGAGAGCACGACGATACAGTTGATGTATTGGCGTACGCTTGTTTACAAAGTGCAACTAAGAGAAAATGGGAAGCTTACTAAATGGCTGAAGATAAAAGTTTTTTTAAGCGAGCAGCAGAATACTTGCAAGCTCCACCACAAAGATTAACCCTCAAAAGAGGACCACTTGACAAATATGAACAAGTTCAAGGTTCAGTTTGGGGATATAATACCCAATCTGGTTATTTTCCACAAAAACTAATTGATGAACTAGGTGATGGACTCGGTAATTCAGCTGTAGTCGCATGTCTTAACGTATTGGCAACTTCTTTTGCTGAGCCAATGCTTAAAGTTTATAAAAAAACAGACCAAGGTAAAGCAGAAATTGTAAATCATCCATTAGAAGTTTTAATGCAAAGACCAAATGAATTTATCTCTGGTAACATTCTTTCTCACTATATAGTTACTTCATTATCTGCACACGGTGATGCTTTCTTACTGAAAGTCAAAGACGGTCAAGGTAATGTTGTTCAGCTTGTCCCATTAATGCCTTCTTATGTAAAAGTAAGAGGTAACGAAAGAGAATTAATTACTCACTATGAATACCACGCTGTTCAAAAAAGTAATCAACTCAATACAGACTATATAGAAATACCAAGAGAAAATATGGTTCACGTACGTCAAGGTATGGACCCAGACGACCATCGTAGAGGTTTTGCACCACTACGTTCAGTTATGAGAGAACTAGCTGGTGATGAAGCAGCTGGACAATTTTCCGTAGCTTTGTTGCACAATATGGCTGTTCCGGGAGTTATCTTAAGTCCTAAAGACGACACAATGGGTGGACCAAGTAGAGAAGAAGCTGAAGCAATTGCTCAGTCTTTCAAATCAAAATTCGCTGGTGCCAATAGAGGTGCACCAATGATTATGACAGGTGCTATGGATGTAGATGTAGTTTCATTTACACCAGAACAAATGAATCTTAAACAATTAAGAAGATTGCCAGAAGAGAGAGTTTCTTCTGTACTTGGAGTCCCAGCCATACTCGCCGGACTCGGGGCTGGATTGGACGCAGCCACCTACAACAATACGAAAGAATTAAGAGAGTTCTTTACAGAACAAAAAATGATTCCTATGTGGAGTGCAGTTGCTCAAGAAATTTCACACCAGTTACTACATGATAATTTTGAAAAACAGAACTATGAATATTTTTGTGCTTATGACTTAGACCAAGTTAGAGCACTAGCAAGCGATAAAAAAGACCAAGTATTAACAATGAACTCTGGTGTACAGGGTGGCTTTGTTACTGTTGGTGAAGCTAGAAGAGCTTTGGGACTTGACACTGATGATAGTCACGATGTATACCTTAGACCATTAAATATGATTGCAGTGGCAGAAGGTGATACAGGGATTATGAACTCAACAAATGAGGAGCCCGTCCCTTCTGCAATTGCACAAGAAGAAGAAGATGATGAAAAAGCTACTTTAAATACATCTAGATTTCAACCAGAAGTTCGTAGAACTAAAAGAACTATTGGTAAAAGAAAACCTACAAAGAAAACAGTAACTATTGATTTACATATGGAATTTGCTTCATCAGAATCTGAGTTTGTTCCTATTGAATTGAAAGCTGCTGCAATATCAGCTAAAGTTAAAGAAGTATTACAAAAGAAAGTAGAAGACCACAATGCAAAGAATCCAAAATATAGAGCAAGTTATGGAATGTTGGCAGCTGTCTTCAGAAGAGGTGTTGGTGCCTATAGAACTAACCCAGCTTCAGTGCGAGGTAATGTTTCTTCAGCAACCCAGTGGGGCATAGCCAGAGTTAACGCTTTCTTAAAAGGATTAAAAGGTAAATTTCCAAGAACAGCTTTTGACCAAGACTTACTTCCTAGTGGTCATCCATTAAGTTCAAAAAAATCAGCTAAAGCAGCTTCAGTTAAAGTTGGAGATGCAGTTAGTTGGTCAATTAATAAAGACCCAGACCCACCTTCAACTGTTCATGGAATAGTTACTTCTGTAAAAGAAGAAGAAGCAACAATGTTAGTTTGGGCAATTATGGAAGATGGTTCTCATAAAAAGACTGATAGAAGTGTTACTCAACCAATTTCTAAATTAAAAAAGATTAAAGATTGGCGTAAAGAGTCTAAAGCCCCAAAAGATTTAACAAATTTTCCTAGCTCTGGAGATAATCAAAAAATTAGTTTAAGTAATTCAAACTTTAAACAATTTCCAGATAAAGCATATGTAGACAATTTAAAAAAGAATTACCCGAAAATATGGAGAAGAGCAGGTACCGGTGGTAATCCTCCTACTTCATTTACTGGTAATGATGCCTACATAAACTGGACAAAGTACAAAGCTGGGGATAGAAGTTCTTCAGTACTTAGCTGGGTAAAAAGACGAGAACGTTTTATGTCTCGTCATCAAGGAAACACTCGTTTGAATGGAATTATTGCTGTCATGAAATGGGGTGGCGTAACGAAATCTGGCGTATCTGCAATGAAGAAAATTGTCAATGAACAGAAAAAAAAGGAAGATGAACGAAGTAAGAAGGCTATTGACCTAATTACCGGGAACACTGACGATTTGACAGATTAGAATAGTATATGATATATGAAAGGTATATATTAAAGCGAGTGAGATATGGAAAATAACAAATTTAATAAATCAATAGAGTTTAAAACTACTGATGACGAAAAAGGAAGTGTAGAAGCTGTATTTTCAGTTTTCAACAATGTCGACACAGACGGCGATGTTGTTCTTCCGGGTTCAATAAAGTCTGGATTCAAGGATAACCAAGTCCCAATGGTGTTTGCACACAAGTGGGACCAGCCAATTGGAAAAGGTGTCATAACTTCAGATGACAGTAAAGCTACATTCACAGGAAGTTTCTTTATGGAAACTGAGGCTGGTAGGGAAGCTTATAATCTAGCAAAAGAAATGGGTGACCTACAAGAATGGTCTTTCGGTTTCCGTATTAACGACTATGAATCCGGTAAGTTTAAAAAAGACGGTACAGAAGACGAAATAGATGTTCGTTTTTTGAAAGATTTAGAAGTCTTCGAAGTTAGTCCAGTACTCGTGGGTGCTAACAGAGAGACTTACACACTCGCAATTAAGTCTGGCGAAGAAGCTGTTTACGAAGCAACTAATATATCTGAGAAAAAAGCAGCAAACGAAGAAGATATTTTTGACAACCAAGAAGATGCTGAAAAAAGAGCAGAAGAATTAGGTTGTTCTGGTACACACATTCATGAAATGGATGGTAAAGAAGTTTATATGCCATGTGCAACTCATGAATCATATGAGGAAATGATTAGCAACAACTCCAAAGGTGGAGAAGAGGCTTCAGAAGAGTCTTCCTGTAATTGCAACTGCGAAAAACATGCAGTAGTTACTGAAGAAAAGTATGGCTCTTGTGATTATGGCGATAGTGGCAAGTGTGCCAAAGATAAAGAAAAAAGTTTAGAGATTTCAGATGACGATTCCAGCATGACAGGAAAACGTTTTTCTGACGAGGTCAAAGATGTGCTTGCAGCATTAGAGAGCCTCATTGTAAGAGCGAAAGCAATTTCAGTCTTACGTGAAAAAGATGGAAGAGTAATATCGGAGAATGCTAGTTCTGCTCTTAGAGCAGTTCAAGAGGACTTAAATGACGCTTGGACAGAAATAGATTCTATCTTAGATGAAGTTTCTGATACTGATGAAACTCCTACAGAGGAAGAAGCTCCAGTTAATGAAGCTCCTGTTGAAGAAATTCAAGAGGATGCAGAAGTTGCTGAAGCAGAAGCTGAAGTAGAAGTTATTGATGTTGAAGAAACTGTTGAAGATGATTCTGATTCTGAGACCGAAGAGTCTGAAGTTGAAGTTGAAACAGAAGCTCCTTCTTTAGAAGAAGTAGATGATGAGATTGACGCTTTATTCGCAGAGGGACAAGCATTAATTGCAGATTCACTTGAAATAGAACTAGACGACGAAGTATAAGTAATAATTTATTTTGGAGAAATAATATAATGGCAAATTATAAAGAAGACATTTCCAAGGTAAGGGCTGAGTTAAAAGAGGCTTTTGATTCTGCAACTGAAGGTAAATATACCCCAGAAGCAAAAGAAAAAATCAAAGGTCTTAACACTGAGCTTGCTGGTCTTATTGACGCAGAAAACTTAGAGCGTACCAAAGCTAAAAATGAAAAAGCTATGGAGCAAGAAGTTTATGCATCAGAAGAGCCACAAGCTGGTCCATCTACTGTAGGTGAAGCATTCGTTAATTCTGATGCTTATAAAGGCTACAGAGAAGATGGAGTCAAAGGTGTAGACTCAACAGTAAAGTTCTCACCAGCATATGGTGAAAAGGCAACATTAGGTGCCGGACTTACTGCATCCTTCCCACCGGAAGTATTAAGACAACCGGGAATCTTAGAGTCAGCTCTTAGAGACCCAGACGCTGTCATTGGTCTATTCGACCAGATTGAAACAAGCCAAAATTCATTTGCATATATGGAAGAAACAACTTTCACAAATGCTGCTGCCGAGCAATCAGAAGAAGCTACTACAGCTGAAGCTGAGCTTGACTTCACAGAGCAAACTGCACCAATCCGTAAGGTCGGTGTTTTCTTGCCTGTAACAGAAGAATTGTTAGCAGATGTAAATGGAATTCAAGGTTATGTCAACTCAAGACTAGGAACAATGATGAAACTACGTTTGGACAACCAACTCCTTTCCGGAGACGGTTCTGCTCCAAACATGGAAGGTGTATTAACAAAATCTGGAATCAATACATTTGACTACGCTTTACCATACGCTGGTGAACTAGGAAAAATTGGTCAAATCTACCAAGCAATCACTGAAATCAGAAAAGATGCTTTCGTAGAACCAGATGCAATAATTATGCATCCATCAGACTGGTACGACATCGTAACTTCAGTCACAGAAGTAGACACAAGTGGTTCAAAGAACCCATTATTTGTGGTTGCTGGTGGCTTTGGTGCTGATGCTACTCCAAGAATTTGGGGTCTTCCAGTCGTAGCCTCCACTGCAATATCAGCAGGTACCGTACTTGTTGGTAAATTCGGTGGTGGTGAAGCAGCTCACGTTGTGATGAGAAGTGGTCTCGACCTAGCTGTCTCAGACTCACATAGCGACTTTTTCCTTAAAGGAAAACTAGCTATTAGAGCTACAATGAGAGTCGGTCTTGCTGTTTACAGACAAGAAGCTTTCTGTAAGATTACAAACATGTAATTAGTTCAATATTATCTGGGGTAGTGACCCTGCCCCAGATAGAACTATTAAATTTTTTTATTAAGGAACAAAAATGGAATATATAAAAGTAGAAAATGATATTTGGAAATTAGCAGACGGAAGTCTCTATGAAGGAGATGTTTCCGGTGTTAGTGGTCAAGCTTCAAAGATTGCTAAAAAAGGTCATGAATACAATTCAGATTACCTAGCAAAGCATGGTTGGGGCGTTAAAAAAGCAGCTCCTAAAGAAGAAGCTCCTAAGAAAAAATCAACCAAAAAATCAATCGAAAATAAAGCCGTTAAGCCAGAAGACGTAGAAGACAAGTAAGGTTTAGCCAATGGCACTCTCTTCTGTTTCAGACGTTAAAAAGGCTATTGGTATAGACGTTTCAGCAAGTGATGAGACAAACATCACTGATATTTTTATACCGGCAGCAGACGCAGCAATTAAAAATTTTGTTGGCTATGAGCTCGAATACAATGGAGCTATAGTTGACACATTTGATGGGGCTAATCAAGAAGAACTATTTACTTCAGTAGCACCAATAGTTTCAATTACTTCACTATATGAAGACTCAGTTCTTTATACAGAAGGCAATGAAGAACATTATGTTGCTTATAAACAAACAGGAAAAATCAAAAGAACAAATAACAAAAGATGGTCAGATATTAGATTACAAAATGTTGTACTCACTTATGCAGCTGGTTACTCAGATTCAGAAGTAACAGCAGAAAACATACCATCAGACTTAAAATTTATTAGTGCTAGAGCAGCTGGAAGGTTATTTACAGCTTCAGCAGCACTCTCATCTCAACAATCAACTGGTGAAGTTTCAACTCATAACGCTGATAATTCAACAGATTCACAGTTTCAGTTAGTAACAGAAGAATCTATCGGTGATTATAAAGCAAAATATGAGTCAGTTGTAGATTTAATGAACCAAGAAATACTTAATACTCAAGATAAATCAGTATTAACTAAATATAAGAGACAATACTTCACATCTGCATCAATTTTAGACTAGACTGTAGTCATGGAAGATAAAGATATTAAATTTAACAAAGCTCAAAGACAAGCATTTTTAAGAGCAGTTGACCTAGACAAGTTTATGGAAGCTGTTTTAGAGCAAATGAACTCATTGAGAATGCAAAAAGTTAATTTAGTTCAAGATATGGACGATATAGTAAACGATTACTTAAGCATTTGTAAAAAATACCCAATTAAGTAATGGCTAGGTATGATTATAAGTGTTCAAAGTGTGAACACGTATTTGAAGTACAACACTCAATACACGAGGACCCAAAGGTAAAATGTGAAAAATGTAAAGCAATTTCTAATCGACAAATTAGCAATAAGGTTTATCTTTATGGAACTGTTGGTATTAATTGGAATACTAACCCTAATGGTGCTTCTGAATCGATGAAGAAAAGAGCTAGTAAAGCTGCCAAAAAAAAACAACAGTTCTAAACAGAATAAGTTTTATAACCTAAAGTCAATTCCTCATCCGGCATAATATCTTTTTTAGTAATTAAATAAATATTTGGTCCTATATCTATAAGTTCACAGTTAGGGTCTTCACTATGATTCACAAAACCACCAAGTGGTGTTCTTATCATTCCGTGTTGGTATTCAATATTTTTTACGTGACTTAAACCTAAATTTTTACCTTTGTCTATTATTTGAGTGCTAAACAACCCAAGACCATGTATTTCAGATTCACGGATAGTTAGATTTGAAGGTAAAGGATAATATTTATCTTCTTCCATCTTCTCTAGTCTCTAAACTTTTTAACAATTCATCGCTGAGTTTCCAATCAGAAGTTACTGTTTCTAATCTTCTAAGTCTAAATTCTTTATAAAATCTTTTAAAACCCTTCATCTCTCCACTTCTTTTCAAATTTCTTTACATTACCCCAACAAAACTTACTAGAATTCCAATCTCTCCACCTAGTTTTACTGTAGGTATCTTCAGCTAGTTTACTAGCCATCCATATATTGTAATAAGGATTAAATTGAATAGTTTCATATTTGAACGCTTCTCTTACATAAAAATTTTGTTCTGGCAAAAATTCTAAAGGTATTCCAGAATATGTTAGTATCTTAGAATCAAATTCTGGTGCGTCAAACTTTTCTGCAATCCAGTTCCAAGTTGAAGGTATAAATTGCATGATACCCGAATCATCAGCAGATTTACGGTAAGCTGAAGATTTACCTCTAGATTCACACCAACCTATACGCATTGCTGTATATAAATTTTCTTCGTCAAAATTTTCTACATAAATATGAACATATTCAATCATAGAACTTGGTATGACTTCAGTACATTCTTTATAATCGTTTAGAATTTCTGGGGTCATTGTAGAAGGCATCATAGATGCCATAAATATCATACATTCAACTATCATATATCTTTTTCTTTTTCATAATATTATTATAACATAATATGAAAAATTTACAAGTTATATTTTTAAAGCTTCTTGTATAACTTCTTGTTCAGAATTGCCTGTTACACCGGTGATAAATTCGTTAACAAATCTACCATATTTGTCTTGTACTTGCTTATATACTTGACCCTCGTAAGAGTTTGTATACTTATTCCAAGCTACAAATAGTGTGTTTTCACCGATTTTGAGCAGTTTTTGATGCTCATCACTGGCAATAATTTCTGGTTTAAATGCTTCTAACACAAAAACCTCCTTGTACTATACCCTTTAATTATACCATACTGTACTCAAATGCAAGGAAAAAAAAGAAAATGTGTAAAAATCTTGCTAAAAAAACGTTTATGTGATAAAATGGAGTATGGAAGATAATAATATAACTAAACCTACGATAGAGCAAGCAGAGTTCCTATTTAAGAAATTTCCTAATAAGAAACTTCGTGATTGGGCTGATGAGTGGGGTATGTCACATGAAAATGTACGCCTTATGAAGAAAAAACTTGGCTTGCCTACAAGAACTACGCCTATAAACAATATGGTGGCTGATGAAATAATAGCATTTATTAAAGATGGAAAGGGAACAGTAAACACTGCTAGAACATACGCCAATTACCCATTTGGAAAAGGAAAGTTTCTATATTGGTTGGATGAAAATCCTCAATATAAAGATATTCTAAAAGAAGCTGAAGCAATTGCTGAAGAGAAGAAAAAGAATCCTACTCATAAGCGATGCATAGTTACTGGAGAATGGTTACCAGTATCAGAATTCTACAAGGACAAAGGAACAGTTGACGGATACTCAAGAAGAAGTAAAAAAGCTGTTCAGTCTATGGTAAGAGAATATTACTACAACAGAAATGTAACAGAACCTGTAGTAGAAAAGAAGCAATGTTCTGCACTTCCAGAACTTGGTGAATTACCTGCAGAGTACTTTCATAGAAATAGAAGGTTAACATCTGGATTGCAACAATATTCAATAGCGTTTCAGACAGCTTATTCTGCTAATTTAAATTCAGCAAACCCAGAAGTAAGAAAGAACGCACACGGATTAGCTAAGGAAGAAGCATTAAAATATTTTGCTACATTAGGGTACACACCTAAAAGTTAATCTGTTATTATTGATGTACGTCAACTTTTTGTTGACGGGCATACTATACTCAAAAGCCCCTTCCTCGTGAGGGGGTTTTTTGTTGGTATAATTATAATTATGCCAAAGATACCAACTTCAGTACTAAATGAATCAATTACGATTCAAACATTAAGTGGTTCCTCCGTAGATGATAGAGGTCTTTCCACTGCTACATTCTCAGACTCAGCAACTTCAGTTCAATGTAGAATTGAACATACAAGAGGTCAAGAATTAACATCAGACGGTAGAACAGAAGAAAATGATATCTTTATTGTAACAATGGGACCAGACGAATCAATAACCACTCAAGATAGAATTGAGTGGCAAAATAATTATTATGATATAAAAGTCGTTAAAAATATAAAAGACCGTTTTGGAAATGTTTTCTATAAAGAAGTAGAAATGCAAGCAGGCTACTAATGGCACAAAGATTAAGATTAAATAGGTCATTAAGAACACTTAAAAAAATTGATTCCAAATCAAAGCGTTATCAGTTTGGTAAGATTTCTAGTTTTCAAGATTTAAGAAGTTTTTTTTACGAATATTCTTTATTTATTGGTGACATCCAAGCATTACCGGGAATGCCTCGACTTGGTGCTTTAGGAAATGCAAGGCATTATATGCTTAAAGGTGGTCGTATTATGGGTGACGTAAACGCTGCTATAGGTACATTCAATAAATTAAGAAGTGGAGACACCAATATTGAAGGTGCAGGAGAACGTATATTCAGAAGATTTGGTGGTAGAACAACAGGTAAACTTTTATTAATGGTTCCCGGAAATAATATGTTTTCTCGTGCAGCTCGTTCCGTAATAGGTGCTAACACTCAAAGAGCTTTTGACAGTTTTACAAAAAAACAATTTAGAAAAAATGTTCCAGAAAAAGCAATAGTTCATGTTGAAGGTGGATTCGATGCTCAGCTAATAGCTAACCATATTGATGATGCTATAGCTATGGTAACAGAAGATGTTATCAGACAAGTGTACCCATTCGTTCCAGTAATTTCTGGAAAATTAAGAGGAACTTTGAGAGCAGATTTTGGAAGAGATAAAGCTAAAGGTGGAACTATGCCATCTGGTGAAGTAATTATTGGTGATAGTACTACTAGTGAATATCACGGAATGATAGAGTTTGGCTCTGGTAAAGGTTTCAACGTAGGTACAAAAGCTTTAGACAGATACTTCCCAGTACCAGAAGCAGTAAAAGTTTTAAAATCATCACCAAGAAATCGTACTGCTGTTAACTCAAGACATGGTAAGGGTGCCATGATGCGTAGGGGTGCTAGAAACACAATTGAAAGATTTGCAAAGAGTCCATCAAATGTAAAAGTTAGTACTGTAAACCTCATAGCTGAAGCAAATAAATTAAGGAGATAGTATGGTTCAGAATTTACCAGACGGAGAAATATTAGCTAGAACATGGGCTTTAAGTAAAACAAGTATCACTGATTTAGTTCAACAAAAAATAGCAACAAGACTTCCTACTGGTTCAGATATGCCTTTTATTGTTATTCAAATGCTTGGTGGTAGTCCACTAGGTGGAGAATCTTTAATATACCAAGCTCAACTTGTAGTAGATTTTTACGCAGGTAAATATGCAACTAACTCAACCAAAGGACAGCCAGATTATTCTTCTGCATTTTCTTTAGGTAATACTTTCATAAGAGAAGCTTTTGACCACGCACCTACAAAACTAACTAGTGTCGGTGGAGAGATTGGAATGGTTCACGGTTTTGATTCAATATCTGGTCTCGGAAGAGTAGAAGAACCCGAGCTCGGTTTGGCACGCTATACTTGTGATATGGTAATGATTTATGGAGCGATATCGTGAAATATATAAAAGTTAATCCATATATAAGGGTTTTTGATTCTATTAGGGATGAAGAACTTGATGTAATTTTTGACAAAATAAACTGGGTTGAAGTAAAAGACTCTACTTGGAATAGGCTCAAAGAAGCTCAAACCAAACAGGGAGATTTATTACTACCTAACTTTGTTGAAAAAACAGATGGTATGGGTGAGATTAAAAACTTTAATGCTGCTGAAAAAGTAGAAGATGAAGTTTTAGATGATGAGTGGTATAACGACAATCCTGCTGACACAGAAGTAGAAGAGGAATAACGAAAAGTTATTCATAGAGTAAGTAGGTATAAGAAATGGCACAAAGTATTAGTGAGGTCATACTAGGTACTGGTAACTTGTTTACGGCTTTAGAGAGTGATTTGAATGGTGGTTCACCAAACACAACATTCCCAACAAATCCTGCAACAGCACCAGACTCTAGCTATTGGACCAATATCGGATATTCAGAGGGTGGATTCTCTCTTGAATATGATAAAACTTTTGAAGATGTTATGGTTGCAGAGGAAATAGACCCTCTTAAGACAATCAAAACAGCTCAAGAAGTGAGAATCACAGGTGAATTAGCACAAGCATCATTAGCTAACTTAAAGTTAGCAATGGCTGGTGGTACAAGCACCATTGAAACACCAGAAGTAGGTTACACCCAGTTAACTCCACCAACAACAGATGGATTTTTGGAGTATGGATTAATTCTTAGAGTTAATGCACCGGGTGCAGCTGAAGGTGGAACTCAGAAAGTCAGAGACATTTATGCTCCTAGAGCAGTAAACGTCGGAGCTTTCTCAATGGTTCACGCTAAAGCACCACAAAAGGTAACAATAACTGTTGAATACAAATTATTGAAACCTAACAGTGATGCTCCGTTTAGTCACTTGTTTAAAGTAATAGACGAAGTTTAACAAAACCTTAGGAGGGTAAATGACAGACAAATTTAAAGACTTCGATGAAGCAATCAGAGAAGTAGACGACGCAAAGATTACTTTCAAGGTAGCTGGGGAGACATTCGATTGTCCTGCTCAGCTACCAGCGAAAGTTGTCTTAACGCAATTAAAAATGCAAAATGAGCTCGGAGGCATTGACCAAAAAGATATTGGTGAGTGGCTCAGAATGATTATTGGAGAAGAAACTTTCGACAAGCTTTTAGAAAAAAACATATCTTGGACAATCTTAGAAGAACTTCTAGGTTGGCTATTAGTACAATATGGAATTGTTCAATCAGCTGAAGAATTAGAAAGCTCTGATAGTGAAGGGGGAGAAGAAGAAGACCCAAAATAGACATCACTATTGAGGATATTTTGGAAAGATGGTCTGCAGTTGAATCTGATTTTCAACGCTTCTTTAATCTTCAACCATTAGAACTTTCTTGGAGAAGGTTCAAAAATTTAATATTCAGTCTGGTCTCTCAAGAGTCTTCTTTCTATGCCCCGTACCTTACTGAGTATTTAGAGCAATCTAGAGAGGAAATAAATTCACAAAATTCATCCAATAAAGAAAATCGTGTAAAGATTAACTTAGACACGGCATTAGATGAATTAGGTGGAACAAAAGAGAGTGTAAGTTTTAATGAGTAGCAAAATTAATTTAGGTGCTTTAGTAGTTAACATAGAAGGTAATACCTCTGGTATTAACAATGCTGTAGCTGCTGCTCAAATGAAAGCTACTAATGCTTTTAAAAAGGTAGGTTCTGCTGCTTCCGGTATGATTACTGGTGCAGTTGTTGCAACTTTATCAGCAGTTGCTATCGCAATGGCAGCTGGTGCTAAATCTGCAATAGATTTTGAAGCAGCATTTGCTGGTGTTAAGAAAACTTTAAATGCTAATCCCGAACAGTTACAACAAGTATCTGATGAATTAATTAACATGGCAAGATTCTTGCCACAAACAGCAAAAGAGCTTGCTGGAATAGCACAAGTTGCTGGTCAGTTAGGTGTTGCAGTTGATGATGTTGCTAAATTTACTGAAGTAATAGCTAAATTAGGTGGAGCAACAGACTTAGCTGGTGAGATGGGTGCTACTTCAATGGCTAGATTCATGAAAGTTATTGGACAACCAATTAAAAATACTGAAGCTTTTGCAAACGTCTTAGTTGACTTAGGTAACAATACTGCTACTACAGAATCTGAAATAATTCAGTTAGCACTTAACTTTGGTGCTTTAGGTTCTCAAGTAGGTTTGACTGGTGAAGAAATATTAGCATTCTCAGCAGCAATGAGAGAGATGGGACAACCTGCTGCAGCTGGTGCAACTGCACTTAATAAATTATTTACAAACTTAAATAAAGCTGTATTAGGTGAAGGTGGTCTTGCAGAGTTTGCAGATATCGCTGGTATGGGAATGCTCGAATTCCAAGAACTAGCTGAAACGAGTATGGCTGCTGCTGCTCAAGCAGTATTAGAAGGTTTGAATGATATGGCTGCTAATGGTAAAGACCAAGTTGCAGCGTTAGACACCGTAGGATTAGCAAGAGATAGAGTTTCTCGTGCTTTAATTTCTATGTCTAAAAACGAAGAAGGTTTAGCAAAAGCAAGAAAAATAGCTAGCGAACAATTAATGGAACAATCTGCGTTAAACAAAGAGTTTGCAGAGAGACAAAATACTGTTGCAGGACAAATGGACATTCTTAAGTCCAAGATAAACTCTTTTGGTATACGAATGGGTGAGTTCTTATTACCAGTAATACGTAAAATTGTAGAAGGTTTAGGTAGGTTCTTCGATGGTCTATTTTTCATAGTCAAAGCTTCCAAAAATTTTATAGACGCTTTTAAAGCTATGAAAGACGGCATACATCCAATGATTAAAAATGGAGGTATCTTGGCAGGGGTAATAGCTATTTTCTACAAGATTGGGGATATTATAGGTTGGGTAATTGGGAAAATTAAAACAGTTTTTGGCTTGTTTTCTAAAGCAGCTCCAAAAGCAGGTATATTTGGTAAAATGTTTGGATTTGTAGGAAAAATGGCAGCTGGAGGTGCAATAGCGATAGCTGCAGCAGCAAACTCTATAATGAAATTTGGAGACATGCAAGGACTTATAGATGACTTTGGAGATAGTGTAGAGTCATTAACAGATAAATTCAATGTATTCAAAACACAAGGAGTAGGTGGATTAGACCAAATTACAGATAAAGCATTAAACGATATGTTTGAAGGAATGAAAGAGGGCGACCTTGGAAAAGTTCTTAAGGAGATGTTTGATGCAGGTAAATTAGATTCAGATGTTGTTAAAGACCTTGCAGAGTTTGGTAAAAATATTGGTGACAGCGTATTAGAAGGTCTGGAAAATGCAATTGGTGTTGGGGAAGCACAATTTGGTAGCTTAACACAGGATGACGTTGAAGCCCAAATGAAAATTTTAGAAGATGCTGGTCAAACTAATAATGACATATATAGAGGTTTAGTAAATCTACAAGGTGCTTTCAAAAGTGGACAAGAAAACATAATTGAACTTGCACACGAAGAACTTATGGCTAAATTAGCACTTGCTAAAGCTGGTAAAGAATCAAGAACCAATCAAGAAGAATTAATTTTCTTACTTCGTGAAGGTATAGACGCAACAGAATTACAAAAAAATGGTTTTGAAGCAGCTATTAAAACCTCTGCAGGATTAGAAAAGTTTGCAAAAGATTTTGGTATGGCTATAGAAGGTATACCAGCACTTGTAGACATTTTATTCCCACCTGCTAAAGACCCTGTACAAGAAGCTTTAATCCAACTTAAAGAAGATGCTGCAGCTTTCAAACAAATGGTTGCAGATGTCTTTGCACCAACAAAAGCACAGTTTGAATTAGAGTTTGCTGAAATGGACTTAGCAGATGCTCACCAAGAGCATGCAGATTTACATTCAGAATTAGGTGACTTACACGCAGAAGATGCTCAGTTACAACAAGATTTAGTAGATTTACAAACTGCCGAGTTACTTACTCATGAAGAAAAATTAGAAATTGCTGAAAAGCAATTAGAAATACAAGAGTTACAGAATAAGCATGCTACTAAAGCTGCAATGACTCTTGAGGAAACTGTACAACAACAAGATTTAATTAATGAAGCTTTAGAAATAGAAGATAGACTTCGTAGAGGTTTGTCATTATCTGCTAATGACCAATTACGTAGAGAAAAGCTTCGTAAAGATTTAAGAAGAGTAGAATTAGCTGCTGCTCAAGGTTCTTTAGAGTTTGCTGATTTAGAAGCTGAGGCTATTAGAGAAAATATAAATTCTCTAGAGAAAAATGCAGTTACAGAAACAGATGCAATTCTTAAACGTAGAAAAGCTGCTGATGTTGAAGGTAAAGCTAATTTACGTCGTGAAAAAGAAAAAGAAGATATTCTTAAAGCACAAAAAGAAATCAATGAAATTAATTTGGAAGCTACTGCTCGTCGTAACGAAGAAATTATAGAAATAGAAAAACGTCGTATAGCTATTGAAGAGAGATTAGCTGAGATACCTAGAGAAATAAAAGAAGCTCACTATGAAATTCACAATGCACAAAAAGAGGTACTTGACCGTACTGCAGATATTCAAATAGGATTTATGGAAATGCGTGCTGTTGGTGAAAACGAAATGAAACTGCTTGCAGAAGCAATAGGTATGCCTATGGACAAACTTGATGGAATGATGACTCTAATGAATCACTTAAGAGTTGAATCTGGAGATTTTATAAACAATTTAATATCTGGTGCAATGCCACCTACTAATCCAATTTTGCCGGGTTCCGGGTCAGATGCATCTAGAAGAAATTATTCGTTCTTAGGAGGTGGAGCTGGTAACAAACCGTTCTTAAGACATGGTGGTGGTCGTTTTAAACCGGGTCAGAATTATATCGTTGGAGAATACGGACCAGAAATGTTGAAAGCATCACCCGGTGGTGGTGGGCAAATTACTCCTATGACAGGTGGTTCTATGGGTGAAACAACAAACAATATAAATCTAAATATTACAGGACTTCCTACAGACCCAATTGCTGCTAGAAAAATTGCACAAAATATTCAAAGAGAACTTACAAAACTTGAGAGAGAAGGAAGGTCTGGAGTTGTCAGATAGCATCTACACACACGCTAATTTTCACCCTCAATGGGAAGAAGAAGAATGATTGCAAAAATAAAAGATAATCTAGGTTTAATAGCAACTGCTTTAGCTCTTATGGGAACAATAGGAACAGGTTTATCAACTGCTGGTGAAATAGTAAACACTCTTCAAGGCATTGATGACAGAATGAATCAAGTTGAAGTAGATTTTGAAATGCTAAAAGAAAGCACATTCGTACAAGGCGATATAGCTGTTCTGTTTGAAAAAGTCCAGAAATTAGAAATAACTAATGACACTAATCAATATGTTCAAATCGAAAAATGGGAATGGGACGATATCAAAAGACAAATTACTCGTCTTGAAACACAACTTATAGACCAAGACCAAGACTTAAATGTAGTTAAAGAAATACAAACTAGATTAGCGTGGATAGAAGCGAATTGTTGCAATGGTAGATAATAAAGAAAAACATTACTTAAAAGCTTGTAAATCAGACTGGAATTGTGGCGAGTATTTCTATGGACCCAAATATAAATATTGCAAAAGATGTAGAGACAAGGAGATGTGCTAATGGCTAATCAAGTAACAGTAGGTAGAATGAGTTTCACTTCACCTAGAAGTATTAATATAACCTCTGTGCAAGATGGTTCTAGAAACTCTGTTGAAAGAACAATAAGCATGTCTGGTTCATTCGTTGTTGATTCAATTGATGCAGGTAAATCTTTAAGAGATGAATTAATTTCTATGGGTAACTCTAACTTAACTTTTCCTTTTACTTGGACTGGTGATGAGTTAATTGAGGGTTATTGTAGATTAGGTTCTACTAGTGTAGACAATGCTAAATTAGCAACAGGATTATTTAAATACTCTATTGAGTTACAAGTTAAAGGTAGAACTTCAGAAATGATATTTGAATCAAATATGACTGGTTCTTTATTAACAAATTCACACAGCATAACTTCAACTACATATGGTGCAATGCACGCTTTACCAGTTAATGCTTTAAACTATTATCATGCTGAAGCTCCAGTAGATGCAATAAGGGCTTCTAGTGAAGGTAACGTTGCAATTTATTATGATACTAACTTAAGAAGTAGTGCTGCTCAATGGATTGTAGAGCCAGCAGATTACTACAAAGGTGCAGCAAGAATCAGTATAGACAACACAATTATGACTGGTTACTTAGCAAAAAACCAACCTCAAGGGGTGACACTTTCAAATGGTATAATAAGATTAACCTCTGGCAATGCGTCAAACGAATCAAGATTTACTATAGAGTTTTATGATAACGGAGTCTGGGCTAGTTCCAGAGAGATATCATTTAATACTGGTGCCTCCAAAACAGAATGGAATGTTTGGAAAACAGTACAAATACTTAGAAATGAACCACAGGAATGTGTCGTACGTTTCACTACTTATTCTGACAGTAATGGAGATGGGCGACTTGTAGTAGATGCCACTATTAAGCGAGGAGCCCATCACATAGGACTGGTTGCTAACCAAGGTCCTACTTCAGATAGAGCTGCAAACTCTAGAATAAATTTGCAAGTGACAAGTAATCACGATACTTTCACAGATGATACTGGGTATATGGTTGAAGATACAGCTGATGGTGATGGACAGAAGTTCATTGTAGGCTCTCCACAAGGATACACAGCAGATGTAGTTGATGGTGAAGACTTAATTTATGTAAGTAACAATCAGTTTAAAACATTTGTTGGTTATGTTTACAATGCAAGTTCTCCTAATACTATTGACACAGCAGATGCAGTAAGAGACCAATACTTGGAAGGAATATACGAAAACGTTAGACTAGTGAGGGCATAATGGCAATTACAGAAAGATTAATGGCACCGGGTAACTTTACTGTAAACTTCAGTCAAGAATTTACACCTACTGCAATAATAGAATCAATAAAAGAATGGGGACATATTGTTGTCACCCCACAAGAAATCGATGTAGACACACTTAACGATAGTGACATACTTAGTTCATCAAGATACACAGGAATAGTTTTAAACAGAACACTTGAAGAAGGTGTTGTAACTGTAGCTGGTCAAGGATTAGAACTCTATCTGGGTGATGGTTCTGGTAAAGGAATGGTCATTGCTGAATCCAATAATATTGGAAAAGTAAGAACATACACAAATGTAACTTTATCAGAAGCATTATTCAACTCTTCAGTTGTAGATGGTAAACCATTTGGAATAATGAGAGATGAAGCTGGAAACTTACAAGCTATACAACAAGGTACAATTAGCGACCCAGCAACTCTTTATACTGGTCAACACTTCGTTGAAACTGCTTTATCTGCATTAAAATTTGTATCAGAAATACTCAATACAGAATATAGAGTTAATCCAAATGGAACTATTGACGCTGGTCCATCAGCTAATTTATTCGTAGGAGTAGGAAGTAATGAACCTACTTCAGTAGTTGTTAAAAGTGCTTACGGTGAAGACCCAGAATATGAAGGTGTAACACCAAGTGGTTTAAGAAGTGAGTTCGATGCTACTGATTGGGTTTCTAGAGTTGATTTTACTGGAGAAGTTGGTTATTTCAATATACCTACTGATGTAGCTGGTGAAGCTAGCTTATCCTCAATACCTTATAAAGACTTACACGGAAATGATTTGAAGCGTGTTGGTTTAGTACAAGAACCAGAAGCTCCAGAAGAACACCTAAATACTAGAGCACAAGCAATGCTAAATGAACTTGCAAGAGTTAAGAAGATACTTAACCTTGACCTAACTCAGTATGAAGTATCTGGTGATATGAAAGTTGGAGACTTTGTATATGCTTTTGACCCAGATGTAGGTTTTGTTGACACAGACGAAGATGCTACAGCTGAATCAAGAGATAAATACGAAGTAACTTTTAGAGGTCAAACAATAACACCAGCTAAGGTTCGTGTTACAGGTTTAACTTTCCCAATTATGTCCGGTATGGGTGTTTACTTTAGAGACAAAGATGGAAACTACACAGATTTAACAGAGTATGTACAATTTGAATCTGGTGCTACACAAGTAGAACTAGGAGATGTACTTAGGTCAATAAGAGACGATTTAAGATTTAATGAGTTTTCACTCTCAAGACAAAATGCTGGTGTATTCTCAATTCCAGATTTACCAGCTACACCAACATTACAATCCGGTACATACTTAGACAGCACTGGTGATTCAAAAGGTTTTATTAGAATTACTTTCAATAGACCTCTAAACGAAGATGGTTCACAGATAACAGACGGAAGTCATTACAAAGTTCGTTACAAGAAAACAACTGATAACGAATACTCATACATGAATTTCCCTTATACAAATGCATCAAGTGAATCTTTAATACTGCAAGATTTAACAGTTGGAGTTAGTTACCAAATAGGTGTTGCAACAGTTGACCGTTCTGGTTTTAAGAAAATGTCATCTTACGATGGAGCTGGTGAAGACCTGTATACAGATTCAGCTAGTGTTAATGCTAACTTTGCATCTAATGCAGTTATAGAAATAGAGAAAGATGGTCAAGCCCCATCTAAACCTAAACAAGCTCAATCAATAGCTGCTGGTCCATTAAGAGTTCAAGTTACACATTATCTGGGTAAAGATGGTCTTGATGGTGGTGGAAATCCTTTTGGTGATTTCACATTAGAAGGTGACTTAGACCATTTAGATGTACACGCAGTTGCACAAAGTGGTAATGTTCAAGATTTTACAGTAGCTGAATCAAATAAAATTGGTGAAGTAAGGGTAACTTCTGGAAACTTATTACAAGGAATACCTGTAGTGGGAACTATGGAGTTAGAAGACTCTCAAGATTATTATTTTAGAATAGTAGCCGTTGACAAGTCTGGTAACGAATCAGACCCTTCAGATGGTCAATCAGCTGTAGCTAACTTAATTGAAGAGGCTAATATAGCTGATGCAAACATAACAGAAGCTAAAATCGGAACTGCTGCTATTACAACTGCAAAAATTGCAGATGCAACTATTACAGATGCAAAAATAACTGATTTATCAGCAGGAAAGATTACTAGTGGAAGCATTATCGGTGGTGAAATAACTGTTGGTGGAGTAGCTAATACAAGTGGATTTATAAAATCTTATAACTATTCAAGTGGTTCTGCTGGTTGGATTATAAATGCTAATGGTAGTGCAGAGTTTGATGCTGCTGTTATTAGAGGAACATTAGACGCATCTCAAATAAATGTTACAAACATAGATGCTGCAAATATAAGTACTGGAACTTTAAATGTAGACAGACTACCAACAATTACAACTTCTCAAATTAATTTTACTGCTTCTGATATTGATGGTGTTGACCCAGATGCAATACTTGCAACTATTAACGCATCTTCTGAAGGTATAGAAATAAATGCAAATAGATTAGATTTAAGTGGAACTTTATCAGTAGGAGATGCATTAGATGTAGGTGGTTCTGATGCTTCTAGTTTCCACGTTGATGTAGATGGAAATATGTGGTTAGGAGCTGGAACTTACGCTTCTGCTCCATTTAAAGTTTCTAATACTGGTGCTTTAGCTGCTAGTTCTTTTTCTTTAACTGGTGGTAGTGCAACTAACTTATCTCTTTCACTTGATGATGCAGGGAATACACAAACACCTGCAGCAAATAGAAGTATTGCTTTCGGTTCTTCAGTAATTTATGAATCAACTGCTTTAGGAGGTTTACAGTTAAAAGGCAGTGGCGATACAGTTTATATACAAGATAAGTTAAAAATATCATCATCTGGAACTGCTGATGACCCAGCACTCTATTTTGCTGGTATAAGCTCAAACGACGACCCCGGTTTTTATACAGCAAATTTATTTAGTGGAGGTACAAGAACAGAGCTTTATTGGTCAAATGGAGATGACAATATATTACATTCAAGGTCTGATTCTACACTACTGTACTTAGATGCAAGTGGTGTCTCTATAGGAGGTTCTACAGGAGGTAGCAGCCAATACATTGGAAAAAATAGTTCTGGCACATTTGGTTGGCATAATTTAGCTAGTGGTTCTCACTCTCATACAGAATCAGATATATCTAATATAGGTAGCCACGCTCATAGTTCTACTTCTTCTTGGTTAAACAATGACCATGGTTCTCATACATCCCTAGGTGCTAGTGGAGGAATATATGGTAGTTCAAGTAATGCATCAAGATTTGACCATACACACAGTGGGTTCTTGACATCTGAATCTAATTTAAGTATGTCTACCAATAATGGAGATGTATCTGGTAGTCCATTTATAACTAATGTCAGTGGACATAACATTGTAAGAACTAACTCTACAAGTACTAATGTAACTATGCGTAGTATTTTCCCACCTTTTCATAGTTCTGGAGCTTATGTATATGATTTAGGTAATGGTCCATTGTATTCTTATGATGATATTTGGGGTGCAGGTTCTAACATTGCTTCTGATAAAAAAATCAAAGAAAACATTGTAGAGACTGATTTAGGATTAGATTTTATTAATTCTCTTAATCCTGTGAAGTATAAATTTAAAGATGTCGACTTAGAAACAGTTGAAAATTGGGATGAAAACAAAAGTCCAATAAGAACTAGAACACACTATGGTTTATTAGCTCAAGAAGTCAAAGAAGCTCTTAAAACTGCACATCCAGATAACTATACATTAGATGCAATGGTTGTTCATACTCCAAATGAAGAAGGACAATACATAGGAGAAGATGATGAATTTGAAGGTTGGGCTTTAAGATACACAGAATTAATTTCTCCATTAGTAAAAGCAGTACAAGAACTCTCGGCAGAAAATGAAGCACTAAAATTAAGAGTGGAAGCATTAGAAGGATAAAATGGCAGACATAATAAACGAAGGTGATTCAAAGTTAGAGGTAGTTGATTCTTCAACTGATGCTTTAGCAAGAATATACGCAGAACTCAACGCTGAAGAGCGATTTGAGATTACTTCTACTGAAATTGTTTTTTACAATCCAAATGACCAGATAGAAACTGGTGATGCAACTGATGACAATCAAGGTGCAGCATCTACATTTAACGGATTACAAACTGCACACAATACTATTCATATACAATCTGGTGATGGAGTATCTGTTCCTCAATCAAATCTTTATCTTGATGGTAAATCTATTATCTCTGATAAAACTCTTGCTATTGGTACAACAGGACAAAAAGAATTACATTTTGGTACAAATGGTACACAATGGGTAAAAATTACAGAATCTGGTTATTTAGACTTTAGTAAATTAACAATAACTGGTGACCAAGGAACAGCAGGACAATTAATAAGAAATGCTGGAAATGGAACTATTGAATGGTACACACCAGATAATAGAAATAGTTTTGGTTCAGTAACAATTGGTGGAAGCTCAATAGATGCTTCTTCTGTTGGAGATAGTTTTGAAATTGTTGCTGGTGATAATATATCTCTTGGAGTTGTTGGTTCTCAATTAACAATTAATGCAACTCAACCTAATGTTTTCTCAACAATTCAAATTTCTGGACAAAATGATGTAGTAGGAGACTCAAACTCTGACACATTAACTTTTGTAGCAGGTTCTGGTATAAATCTTACTACCGACAGTGCTAATGATACTATCACAATCACAAATACAGGCACTTCTGGTGGAAGTACTGAAGATGTATTTAAGACTATACAAGTATCTGGACAAGCAGATGTTATAGCTGATAGTTCTACTGATTCATTAACTCTTGAAGATGGTGGTGGCATAGAGATAACTACAGATGATGCATCAGATAAAATTACCTTTAGAGAGACTAAATCAAGACTTCTTTCACCTCTAGGTTACTTAACTTATTCAGATGAAAACTCAAATACTACAGAAGTACCTTTAAAAAACTACTTTATAAATACTACAACTTCGCTATCAGTCAATGGTGGTGGGTCTCTAGTAGGTATGGCAACACGAGCTTTACGTCTGCTACAATCAGATGGTAGTACTTATAGTTTTATGATTATGCCTGCAACAAGTGATGGGGACTCTCTTGTTTTCTCCTACACTAAAGCAGACGGAAGTACTGTTACTAGAAATATAACAATGGCTGCGTAAGGGAAAAATGGCAGAATACACACCAATTAGAGGCGATTTCAATCAACAAGAAGAACTTGTTGGTTTAGCCGAATTCCAAGCATCTGATTTTATAGGAATAGACGATGGTGGTACTGGTGCTACAACAGCTTCTGGTGCTAGAACTTCTTTAGGATTAGAAATTGGTACTAATGTTCAAGCTTGGGACGCTCAACTTGACGATATAGCTGGTTTAACACCTACAGATGCATACTTTATAGTTGGTGATGGTTCTAATTTCGTAACAGAAACTGGTGCTACAGCTAGGTCATCTCTTGGGTTAGGTGTATCAGATACAGTACAATTTGGCACTTTACAAATAACAAACATTACAATTGACTCTGTAACTTTAAACGAGGTTGTAACTGAATCAGAGGGAATAGGAAACTCAGATAATGATACTTCTGTTCCAACTTCTGCTGCAGTTATAGACTATGTTGCAGCTCAAATTACACTAGAAGACTTAGATGTTGCTGGTGACACAGGAACTGGTTCTATTGACTTAGATTCTCAATCACTTACTATTGCAGGTACTACAAACGAAATAGTAACTAGTGCTAGTGGTCAAACCGTAACTATAAGCCTTCCAGATGATGTAACTATTGGTAATGATTTGGTTGTTACTGGAGACTTAACAGTTCAAGGTACACAAACTATATTCAATACTGAAACTTTAGAAATCGAAGATAATGAAATAGTCTTAAATTCTAATGTAACTGGTGCTCCATCTACTGATGGTGGTATAAAAATAAACAGAGGAACAAGTGCAGATGTAACACTTCTCTGGGATGAAACAAATGATAGATGGACAGTAGGTTCAGAATCTTTTGTTGCTTCTACCTTTATAGGTAACTTAACAGGAAATGTGACTGGTGACTTAACTGGAGATGTCACAGGTGATGTAACTGGAAACCTAACTGGAAATGTTGCAGGAGATTTAACAGGTAATGTTACTGCTACTTCTGTACTTGAAGATGGTGTAACAGCTACTACTCAATCAGTTGGAGATAATTCAACTAAGGTTGCTACTACTGCCTATGTAGATGCACAAGTAGCTACTGAAGATACATTAGCAGAGATGAACGATGTAACACTTACAAGTTCACAAAATGGAGATTTCTTAAGATACAACGGCAGCGTATGGATAAATGACGCAGTTGATTTAGCAACAGACACTGTCGGTGATTTTGTTCAAAGTATTACTGCTGGAGATGGTTTAGCTATAGATGTAAATTCTGGCGAAGCACAAACTCCTACTCTTTCTGTAAATGTTGATGATAGTTCTATAGAAATAGACACCGATACACTACAAGTAAAAGCTCTTGGTATAACAAATGCAATGCTTGCTGGTTCTATTGACAACACAAAACTTACAAACAGTTCGGTAACTATTAATGCTAATGCTCTATCACTTGGTGGAACATTAACATTAGTTACAGACGATATAGCAGAAGATGGTTCACCAACTAATCTTTGGTATACAGACGCAAGGGTCGGAACTTACCTTACAACTAATAGCTACGCTACAGAGACTTATGTTGATAATGCAGTAGCATCTGAAAACGAAATAAGCGAAATGAATGATGTCACACTGACATCCTTATCCACTGGTGAGTTTTTACAATATAACGGTTCAGCTTGGGTAAACATTGATTTAGATACTGACGACATTGACGAAGGTTCTAACTTATTTTACACAACTACAAGAGCTAATACAGATATAGATGCGAGAGTAACTAAGTCTTTTGTTGATGCTCTTAATGTAGATGCAGATACCTTAGATGGTAATGACAGTACAGCATTCGCTACTGCTGCTCAAGGAACATTAGCTGATAGTGCTTTACAATCTGGTGATAATGTATCAGAACTTGTAAACGATGCAAACTACATTGACTTAACAGATTTATCAGTAGCTACAGGTTCTGGTTTAACTTACAATTCTACAACTGGAGAGTTCGGAACTTCTGCAATACCTAATTCTCAACTTGAAAATAGTGTTGTAACATTTACTGACGGCACTAACTCTACAGATGTTGCTTTAGGAGATACAGTAACATTCTCTGGAACTTCAAATGAAGTAGAAGTATCTGAAAGTGGTGGAACAATAACAATTGGGTTACCAAATGATGTAACTATTGCAGGTAACTTAACTGTTCAAGGTACTACAACTCAAATAGATTCAAATACAGTTAACATTGGCGACAATACATTAGTACTTAATGCTGATGAAACTGGTACCCCTTCACAAGATGGTGGTATTGAAATTGAAAGAGGAACAGATACAAATGTATCATTTATATGGGATGAAACAAACGACAAGTGGACAGTAAATGAACTAGGTTCACATACAATTGTTGCTTCTACTTTTGAAGGTAGCTTAACAGGTAATGCTTCCACAGCAACTGCTCTATCTTCTGCACAAAACTTTTCTTTAACTGGAGATGTAACTGCAACAGCAATTAGCTTTGATGGTACTGGAGCAGTAGCATTGTCTACAACTGTTACAGAAAGTGCTGTTACACAACACGAAGCTGCACTTACAATTACAGAAAGTCAGATATCCGACTTACAATCTTACTTAACTTCTGAAACAAACGATTTAACATCAGCAGTAACTTGGGCTAATGTTCCAGACGCTAACATTACACAAAGTTCTGTAACTCAACATCAAGCTGCTTTAGCAATAAACGAATCTCAAATAACATTCACAAGCAATTTCTTAGAAAACTTAGTAGAAGACTTAACACCTCAATTAGGTGGAACTCTTGATGCTAATGGTAACACTATTGATATGGGTGTTAATGTTATTACCGATACAAAAGTCGGTCAATGGGATACAGCGTATTCTTGGGGAGACCATAGTACTGCTGGTTATTTAACAAGCTTTACCGAAACAAATGATTTAACTGCCGCAGTTACTTGGGCAAATGTACCAGATGCAAATATTACTGAAAGCTCTGTAACTCAACACGAAGCAGCTTTAAGTATTACAGAGTCACAAATTTCTGACTTAGGTAGCTATATAACTGCTACATCTAGTGATACTTTAACTAATAAAACTATAAACTTTGAAGACAATACTGCAATCATAGAATTTGCAGTTACTGTATCTAATCCGGGTGCTGGTAATAAATATTATTTAGACACAGAGTTGTCTGCAAACATACAGCTTATTCCGGGTGTTACATATAGATTTGACCAATCAGATTCTTCTAACTCTGGTCATCCACTAGTACTTTCTACAACATCAGAAAGTGCAGGTGTTACATCTTACACTACAGGTGTAACAACAAATGGTACACCGGGTTCAGCTGGTGCATATACACAAATTGTTGTAAATGGTGCTACAGCAGATAAACTTTATTACTACTGTTCAAATCACTCTGGAATGGGTGGAGGTATTGTTTCTATACAAGGAAGTAGCTTTGTAGCAGGAACAGGTATATCTATATCTGGTGAAACAATCTCTACAACTATTACACAATATGCAGACTCTGATGCTAGAGGTGCAATATCTGTAACTGATAGTGGAGGAGATGGTTCATTATCTTATGATTCTGGTACTGGTGTAATAACATATACTGGACCAAGTCAAGCTGAGGTATTAGCCCATATATCTGGCGGAACAGGAATAACAATTTCTGGTTCTGGTGTCATTGATACAACAATTACACAATATGCAGATTCTGATGTTGAAGCATATTTAAGTGGTAGTACTGGTGTAACATTCTCATCTGGTGTTATAAGCATTGGACAGGCTGTATCTACTACATCTGATGTAACCTTTAATGATGTAACAGTTTCTGGAGACTTGATTGTTTCTGGTACAACTACAACAATCAATACAGAAACATTAACAGTTGATGACAACATAATAGTTTTAAATAACAATGTTACTGGTACTCCTACTGAAAACTCTGGTATAGAGATTGAAAGAGGAACAGAAACTAATAAGACTTTAATTTGGAACGAAACAGACGATAAATGGACTGTTGGTTCTGAGACATTTGTAGCAGGGACTTTTGAAGGAGCCTTGACTGGAGATGTCACTGGTAATGTTACTGGAGATGTTACAGGTGATGTAACTGGTGCAATTATTGTTACTGGTAAAAATGAAAGTGGTTCAACTATCGCAGCCGGTGTACCAGTATATATTTCTGGACAAGCAAGTTCTGGAACAGAGTTTACAGTAGCACCAGCAGATGCTGATGGTTCTGGAACAATGCCAGCGATTGGTGTTACAACTGCTTCTGCTTCCAATAATGCTTCAGTATCAATATTAGCTTTCGGTAAGTATGTAGGTTTAGACACTTCCTCATTCTCAGTGGGTGATGAGCTGTATGTATCTACAACAGGAACATTAACAACTACTGCTCCAACTGGAGAAACTGCTTTACTTCAAAAAATTGCAAAAGTAATTAGAAGTCACGCATCAGATGGCGAGATATTTGTACAAGGTGCAGGTAGAAGTAATGCAGTACCTAACTTAGATGATGGGGATATTTTTATAGGTAATGCTTCTAATCAATCAGTTACATCAAGTTTTAACACATTATCAGATGCAAGAATTGCATTAGCTAACTTAGAAGACTTAGCAAATGTAGGTTTCTCTGCACCGGGTGCTTCAGAAGATGACAAAGTTATATTCTGGGATAATACAGCAGGTGCTTTCGGTTTATCTACAGTTTCTGGACTTGCAGGACAAGGAGAAGTCAATACAGCTTCTAACATTGGAACAGCAGGTGTAGGAATCTTTGATGGAAAAGTCGGAGAAGATTTACAGTTTAAAAAACTAAATGCAGGTTCTTCAAAGATAACAATTACCGATGACACAGGTAATAATGAAGTAGATATTGATTTAGGTACAGTATCAGTCGGAGATTTATCAGATGTAGATATTACAACTTCAGCTCCTTCTGATGGTCAAGCTCTTGTTTGGAATGCTTCAAACAGTGAATTTGAACCGGGAACAGTAGCTTCATCTACAAACTATTTCCAAACAATAGCTGTATCTGGAGAATCAGATATAGTACCAGACAGCACTACAGATACTCTTACTTTTGCAGCTGGTGCAAATATTACTCTTTCTACAAACGCTTCTACTGATACACTTACTATTGCAGCTACAGATACAAACACACAACTTACACAAGAACAAGTAGAAGACTTCGTTAATGGAGTAATAGTTGCTGGTGCAAACATCACAAAGACTTATGATGATAATGCAGGAACTCTTACTATTGCAGCAACTGGTGGTGCAGCAAATGCTTTCTCAACCTTAGCAGTTGCTGGACAATCAGATGTTGTAGCTGATGCTGAAACAGATACCTTAACACTTACAGCTGGAACAGGTATGACAATAACTACAGATGCAAGTACAGATACAATTACTTTTGAGTCTGCTGGTGGTGGTGGAGGAAGTCTTCCATTAATACTTGCTGGTTCTACTTCTGACCCTATAACTTTGTCAGATATAACAGTCGCTGGTGCAATACCATTTACATCTTTTGATGGAAGTACAGACAATATTCAACTTGGTTCTACACAAACAGCGGTTACAACTTTTGCTGATAATGATGCTGATACATCTATAGAACTAGAAAGAACATCTGATGATGATACAGTTTATATTAAAGCTGGAGGTACAGATGTAGTAACAGCAACAAGTTCTGGTGTAACAATAACTAACTTAACTGTTACTGGAACAACTACACAAGCTAATGAATTAAAGATTACGGATACATTATTTGAATTAAACGCTGATGGTGGTTCATTAACTACTGATGCTGGAATGATTATCGAAAGAGGCTCTACTGGAGATAATGCAGCATTTATTTGGGATGAATCAGCAGATGCTTTCGTTGTAGGTACAACTGCAACAGATGGTTCT
>Ga0222719_10000323_pt1 | contig 48438 bp, 47 predicted proteins | sample C33_34DmetaG_FD_165039 | JGI IMG/M metagenome (GOLD analysis project Ga0222719, IMG submission 165039) | Estuarine water microbial communities from San Francisco Bay, California, United States - C33_34D | ecosystem: Environmental > Aquatic > Marine > Unclassified | place: USA: California...
GATATCCGCTGGTTGATGGTCAGGGAAATTGGGGCACTCAAGATGATCCCAAATCATTTGCCGCAATGCGCTACACCGAATCAAAACTTACAGGATTTGCCGACTTACTCCTTTCTGAATTAAAGCTAGGCACAGTTGATTGGCAGCCCAATTTTGATGGTTCATTGCTTGAGCCAACAATTTTGCCAGCAAAGATACCCAGTATTCTATTAAATGGAACTACAGGGATTGCTGTTGGCATGGCAACGGATATTCCATCTCATAATATAAATGAGGTTCTAGATGCATGTATACATGTTTTAGATCATCCAAAGGCAACAACAAAAGATTTATTAAAATTTATTAAAGGTCCTGATTTTAGTAATCCAGCGCCCATCATTGTATCTGCTGAAGAGCTTTCTGAGATTTATGAAACCGGAAGAGGAGGATTTAAGATAAGAGCTCACTGGGATACAGAGGGTAATGACATTGTTGTAAGAGCTTTGCCTCATCAAGCTTCTGGCTCAAAAATTCTTGAGCAAATTGCAGACCAGATGCAAAAGAAAAAACTTCCTATGGTTGTTGACTTGAGAGATGAGGGAGATCACAAGGAACCTGTCAGGTTAGTAATATCCTTAAAGTCTAATCGTGTTGACCCAACCGAAGTCATGAACCATCTTTTCGCGACTACAGACTTGCAGAAAAATTATCGAGCGAATATGAATTTAATTAGCTTGAAAGGATCGCCAAGAGTGTTTGCACTTAAAGACTTGATTGCGGAGTGGTTGAAGTTTAGGCAGCTAACTGTAATGCGAAAGTTAGAGCATAGATTAGATCAGGTTCATGACAGGATTCATATCCTAGAGGGTTTATTAATTGTTTACCTAGACCTAGATAAGGTGATTCATATTATTAGAAATAGTGACGAACCAAAGAAAGAATTAATGAAAGCTTTTAAGATTTCTGAAATACAAACAAATGCAATTTTAGAAATTCGTTTAAGGCAGTTAGCTAAATTGGAACAAATAAAACTTGAGGAAGAGAAAAGTGGGCTTGAAGCAGAAAGATCTGAGCTTGAAAAAATTATTAAATCAAAAGCTAGGTTAAAAACCTATATCAAAAATGAACTCAAAGAAATCAAAGATAATTTTGGAGATGATAGAAATTCTCCAATTGAATCTACTTCTGAAGCTAGAGCATTTTCTGAGGAAGAGGTTGTAACCTCAGAAGCAGTTACTGTCATTCTCTCCAAAGCTGGTTGGATAAGATCAGCCAAGGGCCATGATATTGATCCTGCTACACTTGCTTACAGAGGAGATGATAAATTGCATCATTTTGCTCAAGGAAGAAATAATCAAACTGCTGTTTTCTTTGATTCAGGCGGCAAAGCCTTTTCATTACCAGCGCATTCTTTACCATCTGCCAGAGGAATGGGAGAACCACTGACTGGTAGAGTGGTTGCAGAATCAGGTGTTACATTTGAAGGTGTTGCAATTGGATCTGAGGAGTCTCAGATATTAATTTCGAATTCAGCAGGCTTTGGTTTTATTAGCAATCTCTCAAATGCAATTTCAAATCAAAAAAAAGGCAAGCAATTTATGAAAACTCCTGATGGCGCTAGTGTTATTTCTCCTATCGCTATCAATAAAAATCATAAATTTGTTGCTGCAACATTTTGTTCACAAGACAGTAAAGGAAAGGTAAGCAACAAAATGTTAATTTTTCCCATTGAGGAATTACCGGTTTTACCGAAGGGCAAAGGAAACAAATTAATTAGTATTTCCACTAAATCCTTTAAAGAAAAATCTGAGTTCATGATGGATGTGTGCTGCTTGTCTGAAGATAGTAAGTTGCATATTCATCATGAGGGAAAAACCGGCGGCAAAACATGGACTATTAAAGAATTAGAGGACTATATTTCTGCCAGAGCAAAAAGGGGAAGAGTTTTGCCTACCGGATATAATGGAAGAATTATGCTTGAGGAGATAACAAAACCTAGCGAAGCTGCTCCCGAATAGCCTGTCTTAATATTTTTAAACCTTTTAAAATTAGGTCATCTTCAATGATAAGGCTTGGAGCTATACGAATAGTATTATTATTGGCTTTTAAGATCATCAGTCCATTTGCATAGCATGCCTTCATAATGGTATCTAAATTAAAATTTTCAGTTACATTTAACTTACAGCCTATCCATAAGCCTGAGCTTCTTATTGCACTAAAACATTTAAATTCTTTATTGATATCCTTGAGCTCTTTTAAAAATAGTTTTTCTTTTTTCTTGACTCCATTAAGAAGCGATTTTTTAGATAACATAATCATGACTTGCTCAGCTACAGCACAGGCAAGTGGGTTGCCCCCAAAGGTTGATCCATGAGAGCCAAGTTGCATGCACTCGGCAATTTTTGAAGAGGTAAGTATTGCGCCAATAGGAATTCCGCCGCCTATGCCTTTTGCACAGCACAAAATGTCAGGTTTAACTCCAAACTGCTCGTACGCAAATAATGTTCCTGTTCTTCCAGCCCCTGATTGCACCTCATCAATTATTAGCAATGCTTTATTTTGTTTGCATAATCTTTTAATTTTTTGAACAAAACCTTTTTTTGCTTTGATGATGCCCGCTTCTCCTTGAACAAGTTCAAGTATCACAGCCGCAGTTTTCTTGGTAATCGCTTTTTCAAGCTTATTTTCATCATTGAATGGATGATGCTTGATTCCTTCAGGCATAGGTCCAAAGCCTTCTATAAACCTATCTGATCCATTGAGGGCAATAGCCATCATTGTGCGACCATGAAAGGCATCAGAGAAAGAAACTATTTCATTTTTTCTTTTGCTATGATTGAGGTAAGCATATTTTCGAGCAGTTTTAATTGCTCCTTCAACAGCCTCAGCACCAGAATTTGCAAAGAAAACTTTTTCAGCAAAAGTATGCTTACAGAAAATTTTAGCCAGTCTAAGTGCTGGTTCATTAGTTAATAGATTAGATAAGTGCCAAATTTTTTTTGATTGTTCAGCTAGCGCTTTATTTAGAGTGGGATGACAGTGTCCTAGACTCGATACAGCAATCCCTGAGGCAAAGTCTATATATTTTTTATTTTTTTTATCCCAAAGCAAGGATCCTTTTGCTTTTGCGGGAATGAATTCTGCCGGCTTGTATGTCGGCATCATGTATTGGTTGAAATCTGTTCTTGTGACCATATACCATTGTAATATGATTAGGATTCAAGAAACTACAGAAAATAATTTTTTAATAGAGATTTCCCCCAATTATTCATTAAGAGGGTGGGACCGAGTCCTTTTTTTAGGAAGCATTGCTTTCATCTGTTTAGCTATTGGAGTCTTTTTTTTATTTATGGGAGCTGCATTGATACTTCCGTTTGCTGGCTTAGAAGTTATTCTTGTTTTAACTTGTTTTTTTATTAGCTTTCGTTGGAGTCAACAAAAAGAGCTTATTCATATCTCTAATGAAAAAATTAAATTAGAGAAGGGTAGATTGATTAAAGAAAAAAGCTGGGAAGAGTTCAGAAGTTTTGCTGTCCTCGAAGTTGAAACTGATCAGCACAATTCACAAAAATTTTGCTTTCAATCTAAAGGGAAGCGGTTTTACTTTGGCGCGTTTTTGAATGAAGAGGATAAGATAATTCTCAAAAATGAATTAACAAGAATCATAAGCCAACTCAATGCATTATCTCCAGGCCTTTAATTTTTTAGTAACCATTTCCAATTTGCCGGCTTGATAATTTATATTTTTATGCTCATCAGTTTTACCTTCAATAAGAGGTTGAAAATAGTTTCGAGCTCTTTTTGTCATTCCAAATCCATCCTTTGAAATAAACCCAGCTGGCAGTTTCTTTTCAACATTAGCAATTTTTGTTAAAGGCGCAGAAACAACCTCCCACCTATATGGCTTTGAGCTTTTACGCTTGATTACTGGCATGACACCATTTTGGCCATTTAGGGCAAATTGCACTGCTTTTTTACCAACTTCATAAGCTTGAGTTCTATCAATACCAGATGATAGATGACTAGCACTTCTTTGAAGATAGTCTGCAACAGCCCAATGATTTTTTAATTTTAATTTACTGTTTACAAGCTCGGCCAACCGAGGCGCCACACCACCAAGTTGACTGTGACCAAAGGCATCTTTTGAGTCTGATTCAGCGATAAACTTTCCTGTAGAGTCTTTAATTCCTTCTGAGGCAACAATCACGCAGAATCCATTTTTTTTCACCGTATCCTTTACTTTGGATAAGAACTTTCTTTGATTGAAGCTTACTTCAGGCAGCAGAATTATATGAGGGGCGCCTGGATGACTATCTTGTGCTAAGCAGCTTGATCCAGCGATCCAGCCAGCATGTCTTCCCATAACTTCAAGGATAAAGACCTTTGTTGAGCTTTCTTGCATAGACTCAACATCAAGAGCAGCCTCAATAGTAGAGGTAACAACATATTTCGCCACCGATCCAAATCCTGGACAGCAATCAGTAACAGCCAAATCATTGTCGACAGTTTTAGGGATCGCTATACATTGAAGAGGATAGTTAAGTTTATTGCTTATCTGGGAAATTTTTAATGCAGTATCAGCAGAATCGTTACCACCGTTATAAAAAAAATAGCCTATGTCATGCGCTTGAAAAACTTCAATTAATCTTTTGTATTCTTTTAAATTCTCTTCAATACTTTTTAATTTATATCTGCATGACCCAAAAACTCCACCAGGCCTATATTTAAGGCTCTCAATAAATTTTTTTGATTCTTTTGAGGTATCAATTAATTCTTCTCGCAAAGCTCCCAAGATTCCATTTTTGCCCGCATAAACTTTCCCAATCTTTTGAGATTTCTTAGCTTCTAATATTACCGCGCTTGCAGATGCATTTATTACAGATGTCACACCACCAGATTGAGCGTAAAAAGCATTTTTTTTCATTGGTTTATAAATTAATTAATTTGGTCTATGGTAACAAATGTTACCGACAAATATTTAAAAATGAAAATTCATATATTAGGCATTTGTGGCACCTTTATGGGTGGGCTTGCACAAATTCTTATAGAAAAAGGTCATACAGTTTCTGGAAGTGATAAACAATTTTATCCACCAATGTCCGACCAGTTAGATTCTCTTGGCGTGGAAATGATAGAAGGCTATGAAGAATCATCTTTGCCTTCTGCTGATCTCTATGTCATAGGCAACGCATTGAGTAGGGGCAACCCATGTGTTGAATATATTTTAAACAACAAACTTGATTACACCTCTGGCCCTAAAATGTTAGGCGAAATGATTCGCGACAGAACAGTAATTGCTGTATCTGGAACGCATGGAAAAACCTCAACATCATTTTTAATTTGTGAAATTTTTCAAGCTGCAGGCATTGATGTGGGATATTTGGTTGGAGGCGTTAGCGATTCATTCAAAAATTCTGCCCGTCTAGGCACATCTGATTTTTTTGTAATTGAAGCCGATGAATATGATTCAGCATTTTTTGATAAACGCTCAAAATTTATTCATTACCATCCAGATACTTTCATTATTAATAATATTGAATTTGACCATGCTGACATATTCAATGATTTATCTGATATTTTAAAGCAATTCCATCACGCAATAAGAACTATTCCTAGAAATGGAAATATACTTTTTCATAATGGCGATGAAAATATTATGAACTTAATTGAGATGGGTTGTTGGTCAAATACACACAAACTTGGTAGCAAAGAAAATATAAAGCTCTCAATTGAGGAGGGGATTATTCATTTCGAAGGTCAGCGCTTTGATTTAAGTGAACTCCCTATGCATGGCCATCATAATTTAAATAATGCACTCATGGCTATGTATGCATCTTTTCTTCATGGAGTTGATCCACAGAAATCCTTCTTAGCGCTAAAAAATTCAAATGGCGTTAAGAGAAGATTTGAAACTATATTTCAGAACAATAACAAAATAGTAATTGACGATTTTGCGCATCATCCCACAGCAATATCTACTACAGTTGAGGCAGCTATAAACCATTTTGCATCCAAGAAGGTAATAGGTATTGTAGAGCTTGCCTCAAATACCATGTCTCGTGGACATCATGGAGCAGAATTGTATGATAGCGCTGCTGGTTTAGAGCAAGTTTACTGGTTAAATTTATCTAGCAAAAAAAACCAAGACTTTGAGTATGATTCTATAAATTTATTATTGGAAGATCTAAAAAAGGACATCGATAGCATTGATGTTATATTAATAATGAGTAATAAGGATAGCAAAAAAATATCGGAGCCAATAATTGACCTCATCAAAAGCAAATAAACTTCCAGTTTTCCCTTTGGGGTTGGTTGTTTTACCTGGAACCATACAAACCCTCCAAATCTTCGAACCAAGATACCTCTCAATGGTAAAAAATTGCATGAGTACTGATACAGGCTTTGTCATAACACTGAGTAAAAACAATCAGTCCGGCGAGAGTTTTATGTCTCAAGGAACTTTTGTTGAAATTATTGATTTCAATCAGCTACCCAATGGGCTGCTGGGAATTACTGTTAAAGGATCACAAAAAGTATCTATAAAATCTGTTGAAGAGCTTGAATCAGGGCTGCATTACGCATCCATCTCTCCAATTTCTGAACCAGCGGTTGATGACCAGGCTGTATTAGCTCAATTCCCAGAGCTCATAAATGTCCTTAGTCAGCTTAAAGAGCATCCACAAGTTAAATCTTTGCCTTTAGAGATTGATCTGCTGTCAGCTGAATCTGTGAGCTACCAGTTAGCAGGGCTTATTCCAATTACACCTATTCAAAAACAAGCTTTGCTCGAAGCATTCGATGCAACTCAGCGAATGAATATTTTAGCAAAATTAGTAAATAAAATTTCAGAAAACTCTACTTAAATCTTCAACAACTGCTTGCCTTTATTTTCTCCAGTAAAGAGCCTATTCAACGTTTGAGGACAATTTTCTATGCCCTCTTGAATATCTTCCCTATGTTGGAGTTTGCCTTCCATAACCCATGTGGCAATTTCTTCAAGAGCCTGTTGCGACCTTGGAAGATAATCTAGAACTAAGAATCCTTGCATTGTTGCTCTCTTAAAGATTAAAGAAAATAAATTATTTGGTCCATCGGGCGGCCTGGTTGCATCATAGCCAGATGAAATCCCACCACACAACAGCACCCGAGCATTTATATTGATCAAGTTAAGAACTGTTTCTAATATCTCACCACCAACATTATCAAAATAGATATCAATTCCATTCTTTGCAACATTTGGTAATTCTTCATGAATATTTGAATTTTTATAATCAATCACATCGTCTACACCAACCTCTTTAAGCCAATCACATTTTTCCTTGCCACCCGCTATGCCTATGACATGGCACCCTTTAAGTTTAGCAATCTGAACAACAACTGATCCTGTCGCACCTGCTGCTCCTGAAACTAAAACAGTTTCACCTGGTTTTGGATCACCAAGCTCTATTAACCCATAGTAGGCGGTAATGCCTGTTGTACCCATTACATTCAACATTGTTGGTATAGGAAGAAGATCAGGTACTACTCTAAACCTATCATCAGCTTCAGGCTTAGTTACGCAATGAGTTTGCCAACCCACAAACCCAAATGTTAAGTCACCAACTTTATAATCTGAATTCTTAGATTCCAGTACTTTACCCATGCCGCCCGATCTAACAACTTCACCTATTTGAACAGGTGGTAGATATCCAGGCACATCATTCAACCAGCCCCTTTGAGTTGGATCAAATGAAAGATACATATTTTCTAGCAGAATCTCTCCTTCTTTGATGTCAGAAAGAGTCTCTGTTACAAGCTCAAAATCTGAGTCTTTGACCAATCCACTGGGCCTTTCTTTTAAAATCCATTTTTTGTTTTCTATCCCCATATTGTCTCCTATATAACTTTTAAGATTTAGGCTATAAAACGCTCATTTTATATTTATCAAGAAATATACAACCTAGAGCATACTTTAAGTCAAGCAATAAAACTTAATCAATCCTATTTGATTAATGAGTAGTATTTCTATTAAGCGGGGGTTTATTTGCTTTTATTCTTATCCAATTTAAAGCCCGAAATATCGAAGGCTTACTTACAAGTTTTTGTTCCAATCTATATTTCCCTGGATAATTAATTAACAGCAACCCTGTTATCATTGTAAGGAGGCCTTGGCCTGGCAATACTAGCATCAATAATCCTCCCACAATCAGCAACAGCCCGATTACATTTTTAACAAATATTATGGCCAATCTTAAGATTGGTTTTTGTTCACGCCATTTTGTGGGTCTTCTTTTAGGTTCTAGAAAATAATCTTCTGGTATATTCGCTACAAACCAACTAATCCCTAAAATACTTAGTAAAAAAATAAAAATAGAAGATATGCCTAAACCCATTAATATTTCAGGATGGTCAGAAAACCATTGGATAAAAGAGTTTATAAAATCCATACACCCATCTTAATCAAAAGATTGATTGAAAGAGTATATAAATTAGAAATATTTAATAGATTTATTCTTTTAAGTTAGATATTCTGATTCTTAAGCTTGGACGTAATATTAAAATTAATTCAAACAATACCAAAATGCACCACAAGGTGAATTATTTCTATGAAGAATCCTGATTTAAAAACTATTTGTTGTGAAGCGCTAGATGATCTTAAGGCTCAGAATATTCTTGTTTTAGATATCCGCGAAATCTCAGGTTTTGCTGATTGGTTTATTATAGCCACTGCATCTTCTTCTAGAAATGCAAAAGCAATTTCGAATAAATTAATTGAGTCAATAAAGCTTCATAATCAGCATTTAGTAGGGATTGAGGGTCAAGACGATTCAGAGTGGATTTTAGTTGATTGTGGAGATGTTGTGGTTAATATCATGCAACATGATACTCGTGAATTTTATGATTTAGAAAGTTTGTGGGGTGAAAAGACTCTTGTTTCTGCATAATGAAATGCAAAATTATAAGTATTAGCCACAAGCCAAATAATTGGGAGAAGCAGGCGCTGCAATTTTACTCAAAACAGTTGCCTAACCACTATCAAATTTCCTATGTTGAGGTAAAGCCTTTTTCCTCCAACTTTATGAATAGAGCAACTGTATTGGATGCCGAAGGGACAGCAATAATAAAACATCTCGATCAAGATGCTCATAATATTTTGTGGGATAGAACAGGGAAAAAGATTAGCAGCGTTAGTTTTGCAAAACTTCTGCAAGATCAGGTTGATCATGGAAAAAATATTAATTTTATTATAGGCGGCGCCTATGGAGCATCAGAAATGCTTTTTAAGGCCTCGCACTTAATTTTATCTGCCTCAGAGTTAACTTTTCCTCATAGGCTTTTTAAAATATTGTTAATGGAGCAAATTTATAGAGCGAGCACAATTCATAGAAACCATCCATATCATAAATAATGATTTTTGAAGAAAGACAGATCGAAAAGAATAATTTTTCTTCAAGAGCAATATTACTTTTTGGCTTAATTATTTTTATGCTATTAGTTGTATTAATAAAAGTTTTTTCTTTGCAAGTCTCTGGTTATACAGACTATCAGCTTGCCGCACTAAAAAATAAAAATTATGCTGTGCCTGTTCAGGCGCTTAGAGGTGAAATTTATGATAGAAATGGCAGGGTTCTTGTTAAAAATGAACCAACTTTTGATTTAATTACACGCCCAAATCTAATTTCAAATATAGATTCCTTTTTAGAAGCAATTGAGCCTGTTATTTTTCTTTCCCAAATCGAAAAAGATAAATATAAAAAACTGCAAAAAGATAAAGCATTTGTTAACAAAGAGTTGGTTTTAAAAAAAGATCTTTCTAAAGAAGAGATTGCCCGCTTCAATGTAAGAAGCTTTAATTTTCAAAATGCATTTATTGCAAAACGTTACAGAAGAATAAGTGATTATCCAGAAATTTTTTCACATGTATTAGGTTATACATCAAGAACAGATGATGATTTTAAATCAATGCCAGAAATTCCAAGGAGCCATTGGAAAGATGCAGAGCTATCTTATGCTCAAGGCCTTATTAAAGGCCGCACAGGCTTAGAAGAGGTCTACAATGATCACTTAAGTGGTGAGCATGGGCAAAGAGTTTATGAAATGAATGCCAGGGGTCAATTTTTAAAGCCGCTATCTTTTTTTGAGCCTTCAAAAGGATCTGATTTATTTACTAATTTAGATATAGGGGCTCAAGAAAGCGCAGCTAAGTATCTTGGGGATAGAAGGGGAGCAGTGGTCGCAATAGACCTTGAATCAGGAGGTATAAATGTTTTATACAGCTCACCTGTTTATTCTATAAATAAGCTGTCCAATGGCATGAGTGATCTGGAGTTTCAAGATTTAATCAATGACGTTGATAAACCTTTTTTTAATAGAGCGTTACAAGGAAGGTATCCACCAGCATCAACTATTAAGCCTGCTATTGGTATGTATGGCCTATCAAACAATATTGTGGATTGGGATTTTGAGATGAAAGATCCTGGATTTTTTACTTTACCTGAGACAGGGAGAGTCTTTAGGGGATGGCGTAAGGGAGGTCATGGTAAGGTGAATATGCACAAAGCTTTTTTGGTTAGCTCAAATACTTATTTTTTTTCGCTCGCATATCAAGCAGATATTCTGGAATTATCAACTCATTTATCAAGTCTAGGGTTTGGGCAAAAAGTTTGTTTAGATTGCTTTGATGAAGACCAAGCTTTTGTTCCAACCCCTGAATGGAAATATAGCATGATGAATGCAGGTTGGGTTAAAGGCGATACGGTAAACCTGGGTATTGGACAGGGCTACTTAGTAACCACTCCTATGCAGCTAGCAAATTATGCCTCTCTTCTTGCAACTAAGGGGAAATTCACTGAGCCCTCTCTTGTTTCTTTGGGAACTCAAAAAAAAGCTTTAAAAACTTGGGAAGATGATGGATTTGATAATTCAGACTGGATCAAAATGCATGCGGCTTTACTTGGGGTAATTGAAAGTGATTATGGAACAGCAAGAAGTATTCGCGACCTGAAAAAATTTCAAGTAGCTGGTAAATCAGGTACTGCTGAGCTTGTTAGCTTGGATAGTAAGGAGGCTTATCAAGAAGTAAGAACCTCGGAACTGTTAAGAGATCACTCTATAATTATTGCTTTTGGCCCGATGCCTAATCCTAGATATGCTGTTTCTGTGGTAATCGAAAATGGAGAGAGCGGGGGAGCTGTTGCTGGACCTGTAGCAATAGAAGTTTTAAAGAGCCTTATTAATGAATAGATCATTCCAAAAGATCTACTTTGACCCATACATTTTTTTTAGCCTTTTTTTATTATCTGTTCTTGGTTTATTTTTTTTATTTTCTGCCTCAAATGCAGACATGAGCATTGTGTCAAAGCAATTTATTTATGTTGTGGCTGGATTCATTATTATGATTTTGATTAGTCAGCCTGACCCAGATATTTTCAGAAGGATGTCAGGTTTATTTCTAATTTTCTCATTGCTACTTTTAGGCGTCACATATTTATTTGGCCCTGAAATTAACGGAGCACAAAGATGGGTTAGGATTGGCCCTGCATCTTTTCAATCATCTGAATTACTAAAACTTGCAGTACCAATCTTTCTGGCTAATTTTTTATTTGATAAAAAGCTTCCAATTCAAAGAAAAGAGATAATTATTAGCTTGGCAACTATTTTTTGTTGTTTTTTTCTCGTTTTTAGACAGCCTGATCTTGGTACTGCATTAATCATTGCTTGCTCTGGCCTTTTTGTCCTTTTTCTGTCTGGTTTAAGTTGGAGCTTTATGGGCGGATCTTTAATCTTGCTTATCATGAGCTCGCCTTTTATATGGAACATCCTATTACAGCCTTTTCAGAGACAGAGGATAGCAACATTCTTTAATCCAGAATCCGATCCATTTGGAGCAAGCTGGAACATTATCCAATCAAAAGTTGCAATTGGCTCAGGTGGCTTATTGGGTAAAGGTTTTGGAGAAGGGTCTCAAACACAATTAAATTTTCTTCCCGAAACAGAGACTGACTTTATTTTTTCTGTCATTGGAGAAGAGTTTGGATTTCTTGGCGTTTTATTATTATTAAGCATCTATTTGTTTTTATTGTTGAGATGTTTTTATCTAGCGTTGAGTGCCCGAGATCGTTTTTGTAGGCTGGTCATCGGAGGCTTGAGCCTTACTTTTGCTGCTAATTTAATTATAAATTTGTGCATGGTAGTGGGACTGCTTCCTGTTGTAGGCATGCCTTTACCCTTTATTAGTAAAGGAGGCTCGTCTTTGATGTCATTATTTCTTGCTTTTGGCATAATTGTTTCTATGGGCACGCATAAAAAATTCTTACCTCAATGAAATACCTATTTATCATTATTTTTGTATTTTCAAATACAATTCTTGCGAATTACTCTGAGCACTCTGAAGCTCGTGATGTGATTGAGGCTCTTGTAAATAAGCATGGGTTTGATGAAAAGTATGTCACTCAAATACTTCAAAGTGCAAAAAAGCAGGAGAAGATTTTAAAATCGATGTCATCTCCGGCTGAATTTACCTGGACGTGGGATAGATACAGAAAACTTTTTTTAGAAGATAAGCGCATTACTAATGGCAAAAAATTTATAAGAGAGAATTCTAATTTATTCGATAGAGTGGAAGATGAGTTTGGCGTGCCAAGAGAAATAATTACTTCAATTTTAGGAGTAGAAACACGATATGGCAAAATTAAGGGTAACTACAGAGTACTTGATAGCCTCGTAACTCTTGGTTTTGATTTTCCAAGGAGATCAAAATTCTTCAAAAGTGAACTAATAGAATTCTTTATTCTAACCAGAGAAAATAATTTAGATATTAATTCCGTTCTGGGGTCATATGCAGGCGCAATGGGCTATGGGCAGTTTATCTCTTCGAGTTATCGTGCTTATGCGATAGATTATGATGGCGATGGATATGCAGATCTATTTAATTCAGTGCCGGATGCTGTAGCAAGTATTGCTAATTATCTCAAAAAACATGGCTGGAAAAGAGACGGCGCAATAGTCAAAAGAGTTGAACTTAATAAAGTTAGCAAGACCTATAAACATCAAAATAATATAAATAAATATATTCCTCTTAAGTTTACTGAAGGCAAAGAAGAAAAATATATTGTTCAAGAAGGAGATAGCCTATTATCAATTGCAATTAGTCATGACCTTGAATTAAAACAATTGATGGATCTAAATAATATCAAAAACAAGAATTTGATTAAGAGCGGCCAAACTATTTTACTAAATAAATCACAGGACGTTTATTTTATAGGTGATGATAATTTTATTGCGATTACTAAATATAATCGTAGTCATTTTTATGCCAAAGCCGTGTATGATTTATCCTTAGAATTCAAGTGACTCTATTATGAAAAAAATAATTTACCTTATCCTTTTGGCTCCATTTTGTATTGATTTGTTTGCACAATCTATGGTGCCTAAAGCGCCTAAATTAAATTTAGATAGCTATATATTGCTGGAAGCTAATACCAATACTGTCATAGCAGAATTTAATTCTGAGAACCAAATTTCTCCTGCAAGTATGACTAAGGTAATGAGCGGATATGTTATTGCAGATCAGATAGCAAGCGGTGCCATTAGTCTCGATGATAAGGTTTTAGTCAGTGAGAAGGCATGGAAAACTGGCGGTTCCAAGATGTTTATTGAGGCCGGAAAAAAGGTTTCAGTTCGTGATCTTTTGTCTGGAATCGTTATTCAATCTGGAAATGACGCAACAGTAGCAATGGCTGAATATGTTGCTGGCTCAGAAGAGGGGTTTGTTGATTTTATGAATGCTTATGCATCTGAATTGGGTCTTAGTAATACCTTATTTCAAAATGCGGTTGGATGGACAGATCCAAATCATTTTTCATCAGTTAATGATTTGGCTCAGTTAACCAAGGCATTGATTGCTAATTTTCCCGATCACTATGCAACCTATAAAGAAAAAGAATTTACTTTCAGCGGTATTCGTCAGCTTAATCGAAATAAGCTTTTGTGGAGAGATGATTCTGTTGATGGAGTTAAAACCGGTCACACAGAGTCTGCAGGGTATTGTTTAATTTCTTCTGCTAAACGGAATGATATGCGATTGATAGCGGTAGTCGCTGGAAGTCCCTCAGAAAATGAAAGATTAATTTCATCTCAAAGATTGCTTGAATATGGCTTTAGGTTTTTTGCAACTCAAAAACTAATTTCAAAAGATTCAGAAATTACTACTGCTAAGGTTTGGGGTGGCAAAATAGATGAAGTTGCTCTTGGAACCAAGGAAGATATTTTGTTGACTTTGCCCAGATCAGACTTTAAAAATATAAAAGCAAATTATAATTTTAAAAATAATATCCAAGCTCCTATTTCTAATGGGGATGTAATAGGAGATATCGAATTTATATCTGATGATAGAGTGGTTCTTTCTGCGCCGTTGGTTGCTATTGAATCTGTTGAAGCAAAAGGATTCTTTGGAAGAATTTGGGCTCGAATAGTTTTTTGGATCTTAAGTTTATTTTCTATAGGTCAAAATGACTGATATTCCTGCTATATATCAGGGTGAATTAAAGACTTTAGACCAAATCTCCGTCTCTCCTTTATCACGAGCCTATACCTTTTCGGACAGTATATATGAGGTTATCCCATACTTTTCCGGCAAACCTTTGTGTTTCAAAGACCACATTGATCGTATGAAACAAAGTGCAAGTCTTATGGATTTAAGTATTAATTTTGAGAGCGTATTACATGATATTAAACAGCTTGCTAGCACTTTAACGAACCAAGATGGATATGTGTATTATCAAATCTCAAGAGGTATTGATTTGGTTCGATCACATCTTTATCAAGACGACTTGGAAATAGAAAGGTTTGGTTATGCGATGCAAACAACTTTCCCTTCTTCTGCTATAAGCGCTATGTTGTGTGATGACGAGCGATGGGGTAAATGTAATATCAAATCCACATCATTGCTTGGTAATGTTTTAGCTATGAATAAAGCTAAATCTTTGGGTTGCCAGGAAATTGTGATGCATAAAGATGGCTTTATGACAGAAGCTGGCGCCAGCAATGTATTTTATTTTGATTCTGCGGGATGCGTTAGAACTTCTTCCTTATCAGAAAATATTCTTCCTGGTATAACAAGAGATATTTTAATCAAAGCTTTGAAGGATACTCCTTACTGTGTGAAGGAGGGTAGTTGTTCCATTGCAGATTTCAATGACTCTCCATGCATGTGGGTAACTAGCTCAACCAAAGGAATGTTACCCCTTATCAGTTTAATTGGAACGGATTACAAAATGGAAGAAAATTACAGCGGATATTCTGCTGTTGCTGCATTATTCAATGCTGCAATGCAGTCGCATCTTGAAGCTTCAGGATAACTCTTTCGATTTGTTCCCAGGTCTCAGCTTTCATCAGGCCTTTATTGATAAGATCAATTTTAAGAATCTCTTTATTCAAGCTTAGAAATTCCTTTGCTTTTGCTTGCTTGATGAAATTTAAGTAAGTATTAATTTTAGATGACCAAACGCCACTATTTATCAAAGCAGACTTTTGATTTGTAGTTTTTAATGACTCTACGCAGGCATTGATAACTTTGGCAATTATCCAAACAACTGGAGCTGAGTTTTGCCGATCATTCTCTCGCATAAAATTAATTGTAATAAGTGCTTTTCTAAAATCTCTATTGATTAATAAGTCCTCCAACTCGAAAGCGCTAATACCAGACCCAAAGACTATGTGATCTGTATTAGTTTCATTAATTTTATCTTGGTTTAAAAATAAAAGCTCTAACAAGGCTACTTCGTTTTTTTGACCCAACAGATTGGCTTCATGATTTTGAAAAATTGAACCTCCAAATACAGGGAGTAAGTCTTTTGGTAAAAAACTTAGCTGTCTTTTAAGCCACATTTTTTCTTCTATTGTTTTAAGTTTATTACAATTAATGATGAGACCGTGAGTATCAAGATTTTTGATCCATACTCCGCTTGATGGAATTTTTTCAATGCTAGATTCTATGATCAATGCAATATTTTGAGTCTTGAAAATATTTCCTTCCTCAAGAAAAGACTTAATTTTTTCTGGAAATTTTCCTGCAGTATGCCTGATATGAAGAATTAGGTTTTCTTGAAACAAAGAGCCTCCCATATTTCTAGAAGCTATTTCTTGGACTTTATCTAATTCATCTTGTTGAATTGATACTTTTTCATTGAAACCATTTTTTTTTAAATTTTCCAAAATGCTCTCAACAGCATCTTGCCTTAAAACAAATTCTCCTCCCGTAATCAGGAAATATTTATAATCTTTAGGATCAGAAAAATTCAGAAAATTAACTTTCAATTATCCAGTACTCCTGCAAAAGATCTTCTAGTAATAAGAATTCTAGCTCCTCAACCATCTTTTTCTGCGCCATCATTTCTGCTTGAGGATTATTTTCATTCACTGGGATCCAACCAGAAATTTTAAGCTTACCATTATTAGATGAGCTTTCATTGATAAAATTAAATTCTAGTTCGCCGATAATTTCAATCTGTTTTGCTCTTGCAGCAGGGCCTCCATATAAGTTTTTCTTTTTAAATTGCAGACTAGATATTTTAAGATTGTAATTATCCGGAGATGAGCTTTGAGAGAAATACTTTAGTGACTTTTTTTTAAATGAAGCTTTAACGCTTGCTCCAAACTCAATTTTATTAAAATTTACATGTCGAGCTTCTATCAATTCAAGCTGACAATTAGAAAGTATGAAAAAAGAAAAAAGTATTAGAAAATACTTTCTGAATTTATTTTGCTCCATCAAAAAAGTCTTCAAAGCCAGATGGATCGTGCCTCCCAACCACTAAGTTCTCAAGCATTCCAATGCCTTGCTCGGATCCCAATGTTGCTTTAGCAATTTGATGAGTATGAAAAAACGTATAATCTCCTGGATCAATTTCTGATAAGTCCCAAACCTCATAGCCTGTCTCACTTTCACCTTTCCAAATGCCATGTTTCCATTCATCATGCTGGTAGCCAATCCCTTTGCAAAAGAATATTGGACCCATCGTTTCTAGTTCTAGTTCAAACTTTTCTTTGCTCTTGAGCATGCCTGAAATCTTCGCTCCAGTGGCCCAGCGTGAGCCCTTTTGCCAGTTCACTGAATGATGAAGTGAGTTAATTGTTTCGACTTCTATTTCAGAGGGAGCCACTGACATATCTTCATACAAGGGTAATTTGTGACCAGAAATTTGAGTGGTATTGCCATCTCTATCTTGGAATGTTCCAAATTGAGTACAGAAGCCATCAAAGTGGACTGGAGCCCAGCACCAATAAACTCCAGGTTCTTGATTTAACATTCCAGGTGCGCCGCCTTCAGGCTCACCAACAGGTCTTACTCCCCAAGATCTGTCTCTGATGCCATAAATTGCTTCAGGATTCACAGTTCCAGCTTCAGTTGATATTTCTCCGGTCCATTTACCTAGTTGAGTAAATCTAATTGTATTCATGATTGTTCTTGTGCCTTCCATCATTAATGATCTAGGCTCCTGATGCGCAACAGAATTAGCTGAAAATTTTAGATTACAACTGAGCTTCTTATCAGGGTCTTTCAGAGAAAATGTAAGTTCATTCATAGGCTCATCAATCGTCAATTGCATTGGACCAACATTGATGGGTACTCTGCTTTGATTCAGTCTTTGACTTGCATGAAATGAATATTGTTTGCCTTGATAAGAAATGCTGAAATGCCCATCAATAACATGTCTATTTGGATAAATCCCTATTCCAATCTCGAAGATGTATCCATTTTCAGGGTCCATGCCGTTAAAAAAATATCTATCATAAAAGTTTCTGTCAGTGGGGCCAGGTATAGTAATTGGCTCTATTGCTTGGTGGATTGGGTAGTCGTCAAATGGAGTGATATAGTTCATTTAAATTACAAAGTTAATTAATTTTTCTTTTATATAGATTACCTTTTTTATGGGCTGATTAGCTAGAATTTTTTTAACATTTTCATTTTCCTTTGCAAGATTCTCTAATTTATCTTGTCCCATGCTAACTGAGATAATTTCTTTGCCTCGAACTTTTCCATTCACCTGGATGATGAGTTGAAAATTTTCTAATTTTAGAAGTTCTTCGTTAAAAATTGGCCAGGAATTTTCAAACTCTGCCCCATCAGATCCTGAATATTCTTTCCATAAAAAGAGACTTATATGAGGGGTAATGGGGGACAACATTTTTAAGGTAAATTGAATAACTTCATCTAAACAGTATTGCTCTGAATCCGTGGCATCATTTGCTTTGAATGAATCCGGAACTGCATTCAGCAACTCCATTACTGAGGCTATTGCGGTGTTAAATGAATTTCTTTCAGCAAAATCATTTGTAACTTTTTTAAGAGTTTGATGACTTTTATAGCGCAATTTTAGTTCAGCCTTGGTAAATTCTTGAGGAGCTTCCTTGGCATAGATCTTTCTTTTTGAAATTAAATTCCATACCTTTCTTAAAAATCTGTATGAGCCCTCAATTGCTGTATCAGACCATTCAAGAGATTGCTCTGGGGGCGAGGTAAACATCATGTACAGACGGACTGTATCTGCGCCATATTTTTCTATCATGATATTTGGATCAATGCCATTGAGTTTCGACTTGCTCATTTTTGACATACCATCCTTAAAGACTGCTCTGCCATCATCAAGAGTAAGCTTATCTTTATCCGTATTTACGCATTCTTTACTTATCCACTCAGGATTTTGATTTTCGTCTTTAATATAAAAAGCATCTGCTAGTACCATTCCTTGAGTAAGGAGTCGATTAAATGGCTCAGATGATTTTATAAGATTTTGATCTCTTAAGAGTAAATTAAAAAATCTCGCATACAAAAGATGAAGGATCGCATGCTCGATTCCCCCAATGTAATGATCAACAGGCAACCAATGATCAGCTTCTTCTCCCAGCATTGAATCATTTGGTTGAGATGCAAATCTTGCAGCGTACCAAGAACTCTCAAAAAAAGTATCAAAGGTATCAGTTTCTCTTACTGCTTCTTTATTACAGTTAGGGCAATGTGTTTTCTTCCATTCATCAAACCCACTAAGGCTCATTCCTCGAGATGTATTTTCATCAATCTCGGGTAGCTCTACCGGCAAATCTTTCTCTGCTACTGGCACATGCCCACAATCATCACAGTGAATAATTGGAATTGGACATCCCCAGTATCTTTGCCTAGAAATTCCCCAATCTCTGAGACGAAAATTTGTTTGAACCTCAGCATTATTTTTATTTTTTAAATCTTTCGCTATTTGGATGAAGGCTTCATCAAAATTGAGTCCGTTATATTGATCGGAGTTAATCAGCAAACCTTTTTCTTCTATTGCTTCATCATTTATCTTTTGATCCGCATCAGCCTCAATGACTTGCAGGATAGGCAGACTATACTTTTTAGCAAAGTCATAATCACGCTGATCATGACCCGGCACACACATTACGGCGCCAGTTCCATATTCCATTAGAACAAAATTAGCTATCCAAATCGGAATTAATTTCTTGGTTATTGGATGAATTGCTTTAAGGCCTGTATCAATACCTTTTTTCTCTTGTTTGGCAAGTGCGGCTTCAGTTTTTTCATTTATTTGATTTTCTGCAATAAAATTTTTAATTAGCTTATCTTCTTTTTTTACTATTTCTGCCAATGGATGATCAAGAGCAATAGCACAATAAGTTGCGCCAAAAATAGTATCTGGCCTCGTGGTGAATACCTCCAAGATCTCTGCAGAATTTTCAATCTCAAAATGAAAGCTAAGGCCTTTAGACTTTCCAATCCAATTTGTTTGCATGACCTTCACTTGAGTTGGCCAATTATCAAGAGATTCAAGGCCCTCTAATAACTCATCTGCGTAATTGGTGATTTTAAGAAAGTACTGATCTATTTTTTTTCTCTCTATCTCAGCTCCTGAACGCCATCCCCTTCCATCTATCACTTGTTCATTTGCTAGAACCGTTTTATCAACAGGATCCCAATTAACTTCAGATTTTTTTCTTTCAACCAAACCTGCTTTTAATAATTGAATAAAAAACCATTGTTCCCATTTGTAATAATCTGGTGATGAGGTATTGATTTCTCTGCTCCAATCATAGCTAAGACCGAGCGCATCTAGTTGCACTTTCATGCTTTCAATATTTTTATTTGTCCATTTCTTTGGGGAGACATTGTTCTCTATTGCTGCATTTTCTGCAGGCAACCCAAAGGCATCCCACCCCATAGGCTGAAGAACATTAAAGCCTTGCATTCTTTTAAATCTAGAAATTACATCTCCAATCGTATAATTTCGAACATGGCCCATGTGTAATTTTCCAGAAGGGTATGGAAACATTGATAAGCAATAAAATTTATTCTTTGTCTTGGAAGGGGTAGCTTTATATGAGTTATTTTCTCTCCATGATTCTTGAATAGTATTTTCAATTTCTGCAGGATTGTATTCTGTAACACTCATTTTGCTAAAAAAGACCCCTCAAGGTAGTTAATATTGTGTTCGTTATTGCAGAAAGTTTTATCCTCAAGTAGTTTTTGATGCAGGGAGTGATTTGTACTTATGCCATCAACAAAAAATTCATCCAAAGCGCTTAACATCCTTTTGATACATGATTCTCTTGTATTAGCAGTTGTTATAATTTTTGCAAGCAAGGAGTCATAATGAGGAGGTACTACATATCCTGAATAGATATGAGCATCGAATCTCACTCCAAATCCACCTGGTGGATGCATTTTATTAATTATTCCTGGTGATGGAATAAATGTCTCTGGATCTTCAGCATTGATTCTGCATTCCATTGCATGACCTCTAAAAATTATCTCCTCTTGATCAAGAGTGATTTCCATATCAAGGGCAAGTTTTAGCTGAGCCTTCACAAGATCAAAGCCAGTAATCATTTCAGAAACGGGATGTTCAACTTGAATTCGGGTATTCATCTCTATGAAATAAAATTCACCATCCTCATAGAGAAACTCAAGTGTTCCCACACCAGAATACTTAATATTTTTACAAAGCTTTAAGCACGCTTGTAGTGTGGTTTCTAAAGACTGTTGATTAATGTCTAAAGCAGGAGCTTCTTCAATAATTTTTTGATGTCTTCTTTGCATGCTGCAGTCTCTGGTACCCAGATGAATAGCATTGCCTTTTCCATCCGCAACAATTTGCACTTCAATATGACGAGGGTTTTGTATAAATTTTTCAAAATATACAGTGTCATTTCCGAAAGCGTTCTTGGCTTCTTGTTTTGTGAGCTGTAATGCTGAAATAAGATCCGACTCATCCTGAACAACTCTCATGCCTCTGCCTCCACCTCCTGCTGAAGCTTTTATCATCATTGGATAACCAACTCCTGAAGCGATTTTTTTTATGTCTTCATCAGTTTCTGGAATTTCTCCCTTGTATCCTGGAACAATAGGAATATTTGATTCCTCTGCAAGACCTTTGGCAGTTATCTTATCTCCCATTTGACGTATAACATTAGAAGAGGGCCCAATAAATATAAATCCGCTTGCCTCACATCTTTCTGCAAAATCTGCATCCTCTGCAAGGAAACCATATCCAGGATATATTGCATCTGCTCCTGTTAATTCAGCTGCTGATAAAATTGAGGGAATATTTAGGTAACTTTCAAGTGGGCTTGCAGGGCCAACACAAACTGTTTCATCTGCCAATCTTAAGTGCTTAAGCTCTCTATCTCCAGTAGAGTAAATTGCAACCGTTTTAAGATCTAGCTCTTTACAAGCCCTAAGAGCTCGCAGAGCAATCTCCCCTCGATTGGCAATTAGAATTTTTTTAGACATTAGTCTATGACAATTAGTGATTGATCAAATTCAACAGGCTCACCATCCTCAATATTTATTGCTGAGACCTTACCGGTAAATTCTGATTTAATTTCATTCATCATCTTCATTGCTTCGACTATACATACAACATCCCCAGCATTGACATTGCTACCAATTTCGATGAAGGGAGGTTTATCTGGTGAAGGTTTTCTATAGAATGTTCCAACTATAGGTGATTTAATTATAGAGCCTGATTTATCAAGGGAAACCTCATTTTTTTCTACGGGCGAGCTGGCTAAACTATGAATTATTGGAGCAGGAGTTGCTTCAATAGTTCGTGAATTTCCTCGTGCAATTCGAACCGATTCCTCGCCTTCCTTAACTTCAATTTCAGTTAAGTCTGAGTCTTGCAGCATTTCTATTAATTTTTTGATCTTTCTTATATCCATTATTTTTTATCCTTATAGTTATCAATAATATGCCTAAGAGCTAAGTCATATCCTTGAGTTCCAAGCCCGCAAATCACACCATTCGCCACATCAGAAAAATAGGATTTATGCCTAAACTCTTCTCTTGCAAATATATTAGATATATGAACTTCGTAGAACGGAACTCCAATTCCAAGCAAGGAGTCCCGAATTGCTATGCTTGTATGAGTAAGCGCTCCAGGATTAATGATTATGTAATCTATATGATCCATTGAATCTTGAAGTTTGGTAACAATTTCATGCTCGGCATTACTTTGAAAGGCTTCTATTTGAATATTGTTAGAGCTTGCCCTTTTTTCTAAACCTTCGTTAATTTCTTCCATTGTTACTGAGCCATAAACCTCAGGCTCTCTAATACCAAGTAGATTTAAATTAGGACCATGTATTACTAATATTTTCATTTTTATTGATTTTATAATGTTTTTTATAGAAATTAAACGATTTTAAAGACTTTTAAGGATTTTTGGATAACAGTACTTGCCTTCAGCACACCCTTGATAAATAACTTCAATGCTCTGAGGTTCGCTTAGATTAACATGTACAAGCTCAGCTTCAACCTTTAGAACATCCTTAAAAATAATTGAGTCTCCAAAAAATTCATCAGAAATTTTAGATTCATTCTTGATAATGTGATTGTGTTCAAGGATTTCATTACCAGCCTTAACTACAATTGACTTTTTATACAGGTAATATCCAGGTTGAATATTCCATGATAAAAATATTTTATTTTCTAAAATCATTGAACTTAAAACGAAGGCTTCATCAGCATTTAAAATATCCTTTTGTGAAAATTGGACATTGCTAAATATAAATCCGGATAGAAAAACAAACGAGTATAATAAAAATCTAGAATTCATTGACGCATTATAAAAGAAAGCATGGCTATTAAATTATTTTTACAAATTTTCTTTTCGTTGCCGGTTTGGTTGTTGCGCTGCCTTGTCTTCAAGAGAAGCATTACCATCAACAATCAAATTCTAGACTTCCAGACTCAAGTTTTTTTATGCCTTCAGTCATTGCAAGCTAATAGTTTTGATGATCCCAATTCCTTTAATTCTGCAAAAGAGCTAAGGGAAATAATTGAAAGTAGTAGGGATGGGTTACCATTAAATGCGAAACCAAGAATATTGGTTGAAACATTGGATCATCTTATTCAATCTCAATACGGCGATTTAAAAGTTAGAGAATATTGCCCAGAAAGACTGCTAGTTCAATCTCCAATCTTATATTTTCATGGAGGCGGATATGTTTTTGGGAGTATAAAAACCCACGATCCATGGCTAAAATTTTTTTCAGCAGAGATGGGCGTAAGAATTTTTTCACTCGAGTACAGGTTGGCGCCTGAAAATAAATTTCCGTCTTCACTTCAAGACTCAAATCTGGCACTTGAATGGCTTGGAGATAAATTAAGTTTGCCTATTGATAAAATTAGTCTTTGTGGAGATAGTGCTGGAGCCCATCTAGCTGGATCACTTTCAACATACAGAGCTATTAATAACTTACCATTGCCTTTATCACAATGCCTTATATATCCAATGATAGATCCAACTTGCAGCTCAAATTCGCAAAATGATTATGCAGAAGGTTTCTTTTTAAGTAAAAAAGCGATGATTTGGTTTTGGGATAAATTAATGCATTCTCGCAAAGACCTTCAAGATCCAATCTTTAATTTGACCATCAATTCAAATACGGCTCTTCCAAAAACATTAGTTATAACCGCTGGATTTGATCCCCTCAGCGATGAAGGGGAGTCATATGCAAGACTCCTTCACAATAATGGAAATGAGGTGCACCAGATTCATTATCCACATCTTATCCATGGTTTTGTTAATATGACGGCATTAAGAGCTGCCAAAGATGCATCAAAAGACATAATAAATACATATAAAAACTATTTAAACTAATGAAACCATTGCTTGAAATTTCGAATTTATCTATCAGTTTTCAGGTTAGAAAAGCTGAATTTTCTGCCGTCAAGAACTTAAATTTATCAATTAAAGAGAATCAGATTGTTGGTTTAGTCGGTGAGTCTGGGTCTGGAAAATCTGTTACCGCAATGTCTATCATGCGTTTACTTCCAGAACCAAAGGCATCATATAGCAATGAATCATCCATCCTATTTGATGGAACAGAAATCTTAAGTGCTGACCCTACCACTCTGAGAAAGATTAGAGGGAATAAAATTTCTATGATTTTTCAAGAGCCTATGACCTCTTTAAACCCATATCATAGAGTTGGCGATCAAATTGTTGAATCTATCCTATTACACAAAGCTCAATCAAAATCTGAGGCTATACATGAGGCAAAAAACTTAATGACTTTGGTGGAAATTCCTGAAGTCGACAGACGATTTGCATCCTACCCACATGAACTTTCTGGTGGGCAGCGACAAAGAATTATGATTGCAATGGCTTTGGCCAATAAACCCAAATTGCTCATAGCCGACGAACCAACAACGGCCCTAGATGTAACAATTCAAGCGCAAATACTTGATTTAATGACAAAGCTAAAGGATGAAGTGGGAATGTCAATATTATTCATTACCCATGATTTAGGCTTGATTGAAAAATTTTCAGACTCAATCACAGTCATGCAAAAAGGTGTTGTAGTAGAGCAGGGAGATACAAAATCTGTATTTTTAAACCCTCGGCATGAATACACACGAAAACTAATTAATTCTGAACCACCTCCCAAGCAAGAAACTCTACCAGAAAAAACTCATTTTATTACCGTTAAGGATTTAAATATTTTTTACCCCCTGCCAAATAAAACTTTTTTTAAGAAAGATTTTTTTCATGCAGTAAAAGATGTGAATTTCTCCATTCCCAAAAACTCAACAATAGGATTAGTGGGAGAGTCAGGTTCAGGTAAATCAACCTTAGGCAAAGCTTTAGCTGGACTAATTAATTATCAGGGCTCAGTAATATATGATGGCCAAGATATCAGCCAATTAAATTCAAAAGAGTCAAAGTTAATAAAAAAAGATATTCAAATTGTTTTTCAAGACCCTTATGGCTCTCTCTCACCTCGAATGACAGTGGGAGAAATAGTTGGAGAAGGTTTAGATGTACATTTTAATCTAAACAAAAAACAAAAAGATGAACGTATAGCTGATTGCTTAAAGGCTGTTGAAATTAATCCAGATGATAGATTTAAATATCCCCATGAGTTTTCTGGTGGGCAGAGACAGCGAGTTGCAATTGCAAGATCTCTTATTTTTAATCCTTCATTCATGATTCTTGATGAGCCAACCTCAGCTTTAGACCGATCCATTCAAATCCAGGTCATTGAGCTATTAAAAAATATTCAGACAGAGTACGAATTGACATATCTATTTATTAGTCATGATCTCAAGGTTGTAAGATCAATGTCAGACTATATATTTGTAATGCAAAACGGGCTCATTGTTGAATCAGGCCCTGCTAATCAAGTTTTCTCGAGCCCTGAAGAGGAATATACTGATAAACTTTTAAATGCTGCATTACGATATTCAACTGTTTAATTATGCCTAATAGAAAATTTTCAAAGAATTTAGTTGATGGCCCTCATCAGGCAGCCTCGCGCTCCATGCTAAGAGGCGTGGGATTTGAAACAGCTGATTTTGCGAAGCCATTGGTTGGTATAGCTTCAACATGGTCCAAAGTAACTCCATGTAACATGCATATAAATGAATTGGCTAATTTGGTTGAGGAATCTATTGATGCTTCAGAATGCAAAGGAGTTCTTTTTAACACCATCACAGTATCAGATGGAATATCGATGGGAACTCAAGGAATGAAATATTCATTGGTCTCTAGAGAGGTTATAGCGGATTCCATTGAAACCGTTGTAGGGTGCTTAGGCTATGATGGCGTGGTCGCAATTGGTGGATGTGATAAAAATATGCCAGGAGCATTAATAGGATTAGCAAGACTAAACAGACCTTCAATATTTATTTATGGGGGTTCAATTCAACCAAGTTCTTTGAATACTGACTATGTAACTGTTTGTGAAAAAGTTGGAGAATTTGCAAAAGGTAGCATCAGCGAAGAAGAGCTAATAGCAGTTGAGAAAGTTTCGGTTAAGGGTCCTGGATCTTGTGGCGGCATGTATACAGCTAATACGATGGCATCTAGTATCGAGGCTCTTGGGATGAGCTTACCTGGAAGTAGCAGCCAAGATGCAGTTTCTAATGATAAAAAGCAAGACTGTAAGGATGCTGGAGCTGCGATAAAAAAATTGCTAGATCTTGATATTAAGCCTAGCGATATTATGACAAAAAAGGCTTTTGAGAACTCAATAGCAGTTGTAATTGCATTGGGGGGATCAACCAATGCTGTGTTGCATCTGCTTGCTATGGCTCATTCTATTGGTGTTGATCTAAATCTAGATGACTTTACGCGAATTGGGAAAGTCACCCCAGTTTTAGCCGATATTAAGCCTTTTGGAGTGCACTTTATGTCTGAATTGAATGCAATTGGCGGAATAGCCCCTATGATGAAGTTGATGCTCGAAAAAGGGCTGCTGCATGGAGATTGCTTAACTGTAACTGGAAAAACCTTAAAAGAAAATCTTGAGGAGGTGTCACCATATCCTGATGGTCAAAAAATTATCCTTCCATTATCCAAGCCAGTTAAAGATTCCAGCCATTTAAGAGTTCTTTATGGCAATCTAGCTCCAGAGGGAGCAGTAGCAAAAATTACAGGCAAAGAGGGTACTGTCTTTACAGGGAATGCGAAGGTTTTTAACTCTGAGGAAGAGGGCATGGCAGCGATTCTTGAGAAAAAAATTACTGAAGGCGATGTTGTTGTCATAAGATTCGAGGGTCCTCAAGGTGGTCCTGGGATGAGGGAGATGCTTAAACCTACTTCTGCAATTATGGGGCAAGGGCTGGGGGATAAAGTTGCCTTTATAACTGATGGGAGATTCTCTGGAGGAACTCATGGTTTTGTGGTGGGACATATTAGCCCTGAAGCAGAGATGGGAGGACCCATTGCACTGATCCAAGACGGTGATGAAATTACTATTGATGCTAATTCAGATATTCTGTCTCTTAATATTTCTGATGATGAGATGAAAAAAAGATTTCAAAGCTGGAAAAATCCAAATTTGTCCCCAAAAAGCGGAGTGTTGGCAAAATATAAAAAAACTGTTCAATCGGCATCAAAGGGCGCTATTACTGACTAATTTATATGATTAAAAGAACATATCCTCAATCAAGGCTTCGAAGAACACGTGCCAAAGGCTATTTAAGAGATCTTGTTGCTGAGAATCATTTAAGCACCAATGATTTGATTCAACCAATTTTCGTCGCAGATCAGTCTGAAATGAAAGTTGATATACCCTCAATGCCTGGAATATCCAGGCATAACTTAGAATCACTTTATGCCGAGACCGAAGAGTTGATTTCACAGGGCATTAAATCAATTGCTATCTTTCCTGCAATTGATTCAGACAAAAAAGACTCACAAGGTTCACATGCTTTTGATGATAACAATATAGTTTGCTCAGCATTAAGAGGTTTAGCAGAGAGATTTCCAGAGGTTATTAAGATTGCTGATGTTGCGCTTGATCCCTATACAGATCATGGGCATGACGGGATATTATTAGACAGCAAAATAGATAACGATCAAACGCTGAAGTTACTTCAAGACCAAGCACTGCTTTTGGCTCAATCTGGAGCAGATGTCCTTGCTCCATCAGACATGATGGATGGAAGAGTGAGGTTGATTCGAGATATCTTAGAGTCAAATGGATTCGTGAACACAGTAATATTATCTTATGCTGCTAAATATGCTTCTAGTTTTTATGGGCCATTTAGAGAAGCTGTAGGATCCTCCGCTAATCTCGGCAAGGCTTCAAAGAAGACTTATCAAATGAACGTTGCAAATTTGGATGAAGCACTGCATGAGACAGCAATGGATATAGAAGAGGGCGCAGATATTGTAATGGTTAAGCCTGGTACTGCATATCTTGATGTGGTTCATGCAATAAAATCTGAGTTTCAAATACCAACCTTTGTTTATCAGGTGAGTGGCGAATATTCAATGCTTCAGCTAAGTATTGAGAAGGGGTGGCTTGATAAAGATGTTATGTTAGAATCACTATTGTGTTGCAAACGAGCTGGCGCCGATGCCATCTTAACCTATGCAGCAAAGCAAATAGCATTGGAGTTAAATTCATGAGTGACAACGTCAAAGAAATTACATCTGCAAATTTTGATCAGGAAGTCTTGGAGTCAGATTTACCTGTCTTGATAGATTTTTGGGCAGAATGGTGTGGTCCATGCAAGCAACTCGCTCCAACTGTAGAAGAAGTCGCTGACGCAATGGTTGGTTCAGTAAAGGTTTGCAAAATGGACGTAGACTCTAATCAAGATTTAGCTGTTCAATATGGGGTGAGATCAATCCCAACTCTTTTAATTTTTAAAAATGGTGAAGTGACCTCAACTCAAATAGGCGCTATCAGTAAGCAACAATTGGAGGATTTTATAGCAGCAGAAGTATAAAAACTTTGCATCTTGCGGGAAAAGGAATTATCATTTTCCCCATCCTAGCTTTATAGCTACCTATCAAATCACATTCTTTTACTCCTAAAAACCAGAGACACATTTATGAACTTAACTGAAATGAAAGCCAAGCCAATCAATGAATTGGTAGATATTGCCGAAAGTCTTGGGATTGAAGATGTTGGGCGGCTTAAGAAACAAGAAATCATCTTTCGTATATTCAAGCAACAAGCCAAAGAAGGTGTTGATATCTATGGCGGAGGCGTTTTAGAGATTTTAAATGATGGATTTGGTTTTTTAAGGTCTCCAGAGGGTTCTTATTGCTCTGGTCCAGATGATATCTATGTTTCTCCAAGCCAAGTAAGAAAATTTAGCTTGCGAAAGGGAGACGAGATTCATGGAAAAATAAGACCCCCAAAAGATAGCGAGCGTTATTTTGCTCTAGTTTACGTAGACACAATTAATAAAGAAGCTCCTGAAAAAACAAAAAAGAAAATTCTATTTGAAAATCTAACACCACTTTTTCCAACTTCCCGTTTAACACTCGAGCAAGGTAGCGGATCAGCAGAAGACCTTTCTTCTAGAATAATTGATCTTGCATCTCCAATTGGCAAGGGCCAACGTGGGTTAATTGTTTCGCCACCAAAAGCAGGTAAAACATTAATGCTTCAAAGTATTGCTCACTCAATTACCAAAAATAATCCTGAAGTTGAATTAATTGTGTTACTAATTGATGAACGGCCAGAAGAAGTTACAGATATGTCCAGAACAGTTAGAGGTGAGGTTGTTGCAAGTACATTTGACGAGCCTCCAACCAGGCATGTTCAAGTTGCAGACATGGTGATTGAAAAAGCCAAAAGACTTGTTGAGCATAAGAAAGACGTTGTTATTTTGCTAGATTCTATAACCAGATTGGGTAGAGCATATAATTCAGTTCAGCCGGCCTCTGGTAAAATCCTCTCTGGTGGTGTTGATTCCAATGCTCTTGAGAGACCCAAAAGATTTTTTGGAGCTGCAAGAAATTTAGAGGAGGGTGGAAGCCTGACCATTATTGCAACCGCTCTAGTCGAGACTGGCTCGAAAATGGATGAAGTGATTTATGAAGAGTTTAAGGGAACCGGAAACATGGAGATTCATTTAGAGAGAAAAATCGCTGAAAAGAGAATATATCCTGCTATCAATATTAGACGCTCAGGAACCAGAAGAGAGGATCTTCTTACCAGCCCTGAAGAATTGCAGAGAATGTTTATTCTTAGAAAGATTTTGGACGACATGGAAGACTCTCAAGCAATTGAATTTTTAATTGAAAGATTAAAATCTTCTAAAACAAATGATGAGTTCTTCAGCGCCATGAAAGGTGGCAACGGGAATGGGAAGAAAAAATAGTTTAATTTAGACTTCTGATAGAGCTGCTTCGATCATCTCTTTATCGTGAGGAGACTCTGCTAATACAATATTCCTAAAACCATATTCCTTGGTAAATTCTGCTATTCTTTTCGACGCTACTATTAAGATCACTTGCTGATTTTTATTCATTGGCAATTCTTTCATTAATACCTTTAAACTCTGATGGGTATAGATCAATATTACCAATTTATCTTTATCTCTAATTTCCGAAACATCAATATTATTTTCATCATGTGATGCATAACAAGGAAATGTATCCACATTGGCATCGGTCATAGCTTTAATTCGAGGATCTTTTTCCCCACAAAAAACCAAACATTTTTTGTAACCCATTTCTTTAATGACATTTGCTAAGCCAGCAGAATCAAATGTTGGTGGAAGTGATGAAGAAAGATTGAATGTATTTAATATTTCTTGAGTTGCTCTCCCAATTGCAAGAATCGGAATATTTTTATTGGCAATCAAGGATTCTTGAAAAAATTTAGCCCCATGAGTTACTGCAGATTGGCTTGTAAATATAAAAACATCATAATCTTTTGGATTATTTATATATTTTAAGGCTTGCAAAGAGGGCTCAGTTTCAAAGATTCTTGTTAGTGGTATATGAACAAAGTCTTGCTTGGACCTAGTAAGCAAAGAATTAGTTTTTTGGCTTAGATCAAGAGGTCGAGTATTTACAATCATTTATTGTTGAATAATTTCTTTAGCACCATTTTTAATCAGCGTCTCTATAAAACTTTCCAAAGCATCAATTTTGTTATCAAGATTAAATTTAACTTCCTCATTATAAACTTCAGATCCATTTTGATCAGAAACTCTCACTTTAAGTTGTGCATCTTGAGATTTAATTTTACATAGAGCAGAAATCGGAGATAGGCAATTACCCTCTAAAGATGCAACCACTCTTCTTTCAATTTCTGTGGCTTGATAAGTCGATTCATCATTTAACAATTTCAGCAATTTACCTATATCAGATTCAAGATCAATCGAATTAATCTCTATTCCAATTGCTCCTTGTGCCGCAGCAGGTAACATTTGATCCTCTGAAAATGTGTATATATTTGGGTGCATGATATTTAATCTATTTAATGCTGCTTTGGCCACAATTAAACCATCTAAGTTACCAGTATTCATTTTTTCAATTCTTGTTTGAATATTTCCCCTGATTGGAACTATGTTTAACTTCGAGTTCAAGGCCAGTAACTGAGATTTTCTTCTAGGTCCAGATGTAGCAATTTTTATATTTTTTGCTAAATCATCAATGGTAAAACCTTCTTTCAAAAGAATCGCATCTCCTTCATCTTCTCTTGGCAAAGTTGCTGCAATGCTAAATTGAGAATCTATTATTGCAGGAACGTCCTTTAGGCTGTGAACAGCTATGTCAGCAACATCATTAGCTATAGCAGTTTCTAACTTAGATACAAATAACCCTTTTCCACCAATAGTGTGTAAGGGCGCATCTGAAAGATCTCCTTCTGATTCTATCTGTACAACCTCACAAATACATTCAGGATTAAATAGTTTAATCCGCTCTATGACTTCATTGGTCTGAAGCATTGCAAGTGGAGAGCGCCTTGTTGCTATTCTAATTTTCATTGTAAAATCATGAGCCTCACATCTCCAATGGTTTTGTCTTTCCAGATATCCTGAGTGCTACTCAATTCGAGCTCAGCATGTTTATTGGTTTCAAGAAAGACTTTACCGCCTTCATTCAAAGCATTACTTTGAAAGATTGTCCTGATCAAAATTTTATAATTAACTTGATCGAATGGAGGATCTAAAAAAATAATGTCGAATTTTTGCTTATTTGTTTTAAGCCACTTGAAAGCATCACCACAGACGGCTTGAATTTTGTGCTCATAACCGAGATGACTAATATTTTTTATAATATTTTTGTACAAATTTTTCTCTCTCTCCACAAATGTGACATGCTGCGCGCCTCTTGATAAGGCCTCTAATCCCAAACCCCCAGTACCGGCGAATAAATCAAGACAAGATTTATTTTCTAACTCAAATTGCAGCCAACTAAATAATGTTTCTTTGGCACGATCTGTGGTTGGTCTCAGAGCAGAAGAAGCTTTAAAAACTACTCGATAGCTCTTGTGTCTACCTCCAATTATTCTTATGCTTGACGTGTTCAATTTTTAAAATTTTTACTGAGTATAAATTATAACGTCTATGTCTAAAGAACAATTTATAATTGCGATGCGATTTTTGGCTTCATCTGTGAGCGTTATCTCTGCAAAAGATGAATCTGGCAAATTATATTCGATGACAGCATCATCTGTTACCTCTTTAACAATTGATCCGCCGTCTGTTTTAGTCTGTGTAAACAACTCTGCTAGCATTCACGACGTCCTTACTCCAGGAAAGAATTTATGCATTAATATTCTTCAAAAAAATCAGCAAGAGATTTCTAACCTATGTAGCTCAAAGCAACGTGAGTCGCAAAGGTTTGAGAACGATTTTTGGGATACAAGTGATGTTCCTTTTGTAAAAAACGCTCAATCAAATATTTTTTGTAAAGTTGAAGAAACAATTGCTTATCATACTCATAAAATTGTTATTGCAAGTGTTGAAAGTTCTCAAAGTGCAGATACATTTAACACTTTGATGTATGCTGACGGAGGATACCTAGATTAGATGAGATATTTATTTATTTTTTTACTTTCATGCTCATTGCACGCAATAGAATTATCACCAGGCACTGATAATGCTTCTGTGTATTTTATTTCTCCAAATGATGGAGAATCTATTTCGGGGAAAATTAAAGTTCGATTTGGTCTAGAGAATTTTGGTGTTGCTCCAGCTGGAACTCAAATTATGCATACAGGTCACCATCATTTAATTATTGATGCCGATTTACCTCCACTCAATCTTCCAATACCAGCTGATAAAAATCATGTTCATTTTGGCAAGGGGCAAACAGAGGTAGAGATTGAGTTAACAAAAGGTGAGCACACATTGCAGTTGTTGCTAGGAGATTTTCGTCATATTCCCCACGACCCGCCAATTTTTTCAAAAAAAATTACGGTCAAAGTTAATTAGATCTCTAAGGACTCCTCTAGGAACGATCGAAAGTCATCTTTTACAACTGACATAGCTGAGCTTGCATTGGTGTCAATCTCTGGTTCTATCTTCATGTCCAGCAAGCCAACTAAGCCATGCATCATTGCCCAAAATTTTATGCATTTTTTTCCAAGTAAATCCTCAGATATTCCTGGAAATAGCTCTTTTAGGATTTGGACTAATTCTTCAAATGCACCTGTGGCTGCATCCAACAACTCTGGGAATTCAACTTTATCAATGACAGGGCTATGCATTAGATCATAGGTTTTTCTTTTTTCCAGTCCGAATTCAAGATAGGCAAGACCCATTTCAAGAAATCTATCTTTTGCGGTTGCCTTGCTTTCCTCGCTAGTTGCCGCCCTTAATCTTTCAGTTAACTCTTCAAAACCCCTCTTGGATACCTCCGCAAGAAGACATTCTTTTGTTTTAAAATGTCTGTATGGGGCAGTTTGAGAGACACTTGCCTCTTTTGCTATAGACCTCAAACTCATGTGATCATGCCCGCTAGCTTCACAAATCTTGCAAGCGCTTGAAATTAATTCTTCTTTTAGATTTCCGTGATGATATTTCATAATTGAATAATGTTGACAGTGAATACATTAAATATATACTATGTTTACGCTGTTAACATTACTAGCATAGCATACTAAATTTTATGAATAAATTTTTAAAAACATCGTTTTTTTTATTTTTAGCTTTTGATCTTTCCTCTAATACATCTTTAGAAATTACCACTATTGAGATTCAAGATTCTTACAAAATCATTCAGCGCTTTCCGGGTAAAATACTTCCATTAAATTATTCTAAGTTAGCTTTTGAAGTTCCTGGCAAGATTCAGCAAGTTAAAATTGACATTGGAGATGCTGTAAAAAAAGGAGATATACTAGCAGCATTAGATCCCTCAGAAATGAGAGCTAATCTAAATCAAGCTCAAGCAAGATTTGATCTTGCTGATCAAGCATTAAAAAGATTCAAAGATTTAAAATCGAAAGGGTTTATTTCGAATCAAGAATTAGACCGAGCTAATTCAGAATTTCTTATTGCTAAAGCTCAAGTAGATTTATACTCAGTCAAGTTAGAGCAAACATTTATCCGTGCTCCTTTTGATGGATATATACAGAACAGATTTCTTGATTCTGGAACAGTCATAAGCCCAGGAACACCAATTTTAGAGATTATTGATTCAACAGTTGTGGAGGCTCATGTTTCAGTCCCTAGTTACATTATCGAAAGTTTGATAGAGGGAAATTCTTATAGTTTTTTAATTGATAAGAAAATTTTTCCTGCAACACTTAAGCGTTTCACAAAAATGAGTAATCAAGGATCAGATAATAGATTATGCATTTTTGAATTTAATACTTTTATAAGCCCTGGATCGGTTTCATATCTTCAGCTTCAACAAATTAAAACAACTACTGGTGCTTGGGTTCCATTAAAATCCCTTTCTCAAGGTACACAAGGTTTGTGGAATTTATACACAGTCTCAGAAGACAAAAACAATCAATATAAGGTTGCCAAAGAAATTGTTGAGCTAATTCATGTTGAGGGTAGTAACGCATACATTTCAGGAACCATTTCAACTGGTGACATGGTTGTGTCTGGTGGCGCAGAGAAAGTTATTGAAAATGAAATTTTAAAAGTTAACTAAATCATGTTTTTATTAAAAATTCTATTTGATAGGTCAAGAGTTTTCGGCTTACTCTTAACTTTTATCTTTCTTGCTGGACTTTTTTCTATTAGTACGCTTCCAAGGCAAGAAAATCCAGAACTAGCTCAACGATGGTCAACAGTGCAAACAATTTTTCCTGGTGCATCACCGACCCGAATAGAAACACAAATTTTAGAACCCTTGGAAACTAAGCTAAGGGAGGTATATGAGCTTGATGAAATTATTTCATTTGCCTCTCAGGGATTTTCAACCACAGTTTTAGCAATCAAAGATGAAGTTTCGCCTGCTTTAATCGAGCAAGTATGGTCCGAAGTTCAAGATAAAATGGATCAAGCATCATTTTTATTACCTTCTGATGTTAAGCCTCAATTAATAAGAAGTAGTGGCCCTCCAATAACACTTCTTTATTCTCTAACTTGGAAGGGAGATGGAGATACTCCATTAATTTTATTGTCACGGATAGCAGAGGATTTTCGTCAAACTCTAGCATATGTTAGTGGGTCAGATAGAAGCCAAACATATGGCGCTGCTGATGAAGAGGTTCTAGTTGAGATAGATAATGCCAAATTATCTGCACTTGGCTTATCTTTTCAGGAGGTTGTAAAAGTATTATCTGGATTAGATACAAAAAAACCAATAGGGCAAATCTCACAGAATGGAAGAGAACTTCTTGTGAAATCAAAAGATAATTTAACTAATATATCTCAAGTCGCTAACTTACCAATCAAAGTTTTTAATGACTTTGAGATTATTCGTTTAGGTGACGTTGCGACAGTATCAAAAAACCCAAGAGACCCTCCTGAGGAGCTTTCTCTTTTTAACGGAGAGAGATCTGTCTTAGTTAATATTAGTGGCGCTTTTTCACAAAGGATAGACCTTTATGTGAAAGATATCGAAAAGGTAGTTGACGAATTTAGGGAGCAATTGCCTTCAGAAATTTCTCTTGAGAAAGTGTATGACGAATCTTATTATTTCAAAGAAAAATTTAATACCTTATATACAAGTATTTTATTCGCAATCTTTATTGTTATTGGGATTAGCTATTTCCTTCTAGGTTTTAAATCTGCTTTGATCGTTGGTTCGGTTATACCCTTAACCATTTTTTTGGTTTTATTTGGCTGCACATTGCTTGGATTACCATTGCACCAAACTTCAATGACTGGGATTATTATTGCTTTAGGGCTGCTAATTGATAATGCCATCATTGTGGTGGAAGATTTTAAGTATAGGCGCAAATTAGGACATTCAAGAGAGAAAGCTTCATTCGAAACATTTCAACATTTATGGATACCTCTTGCAGCGGCAACCGCAACAACAGCATTATCTTTTTTTCCTATTGCTGCAGGCCAAGGCCCTAGTGGAGAGTTTGTAGGAGGAATGGCAAAAACAGTAATTCTGTCAATTACTTCGTCGCTTTTTCTTGCACTTTATGTTGTACCAGTCCTTTTAAATTATCTTGATCAAATAAAATTTTTGGAAAAAGAAATCTTTGGTGGCAATGGCTATTCAAATGAGAAACTTCTTCGAAGATATAGAGCTATTTTGACTTGGTCATATGACGTTCCAAGAAGAGGCATTATGATTGCAATGATATTGCCTGCTATTGGTTTTGTGTCTTTTCCATTTTTAAAGGCAGATTTCTTTCCTGAGCTTGATAGAAATATGTTTAAGGTGCTGGTAGAACTCCCACAAAATTCAAATGTAGAAAGTTCAGAAAAAGAAGTTCTAGAGTTAAGAGCTTCCATTGCCAAAAGTGGAATTGTCAAAGATGATTTTTGGTTTATTGGCAGAAGGTTACCAAGAATTCTCTACAATGTTATTGGAGGAGACTCAGCCTTAGGTGCTAACAATTTAGCACAAGGTGTTTATATCAGCACTTCATACAAAGACATGGTTGAGAAGCTACCAGAGCTTGCCAAAAGACTGACGGCTGAAAATCCTGACTTAAAAATTATTGTAGATAAATTTGATTCAGGGCCTCCTGTAGAAGCTGCAGTAGAGTACAGCATTGATGGGCCTGATATAGATATTCTTAGAGCTCTTGGAAAAAAATTAGAATTAATTGTGAGAGATGCTCCAGGAGTATTTTTAACTAAAAGCGAGCTTGCTGGTGGCGCAACAAATTTAGTGTTTGCTTTTAATGAATCCAATCTTGCATTAGGCTCAATTTCTGGAGATTTTTTTATTAATGAGTTAGCCATTGCAAGTGAGGGTAGAGTGGTTGGGACCATGCTCGATGGAAACAAAGAGCTATCAATTAAAATACGAGGGTCATCAACTGATTCTATTGAATCAACTCAATTTCTATCTGTCCCATCTCAAGAGGGTTTTGATTACTCTTCAAACTATGGCGATTTCGAAGTAACCAATCAAGCAAATTTTGTTTCTCGGGATTCTGGTAAGAGGCAAAATCAAGTTTCAGCATGGATTTGGCCTGACTTGCTGCCATCTCAAACTGAAAAATATCTAGCAGATAAGTTAGAAATTTTTAAGGCTGAGCTTCCACCTGGATATATTTTTGAGGTAGGAGGAGAGGCTGAGGCACGTGGACAATCTCAATCTAATATATTTTCATCAGCAATTTTATTTTTTATCTTAATAATTATCGCATTGGTGGCCGCACTTAATTCATTTAGGCAAGCTGGCTTAATTTTGAGTGTTGCTTTTTGGTGTACGGGATTAGCATTTTTAGGCCTAACAATAGGTCAGGCTAACTTTGGATTTATTGGTTTGGTTGGAGCCATTGGCTTGGCTGGATTATCCATCAATGATTCTATTGTTGTTTTATCGCATATTAAGGAAGCAAATGCTGATTCACCAATAACTAAGGAAGATTTGGTTGAAGTCATTATTAGATCAACTCGTCATGTCATTACCACATCAGCAACAACTATAGGGGGATTTTTACCATTGTTAATTACTAGTATTTTCTTCAAGCCATTAGCTTGGGCAATGGCTGGCGGTGTCATTGGGTCTTCAATAATTGCTTTGTTTTATATACCGGCTTGCTACGCAATTTCAAAAAAGCTATAAATTGCATATATTTAAGAGGTACTAATATGAAATTATTCATGGTCCATGTTGGTTTTTATGACGATGAGGTTGGAGAAGGTATTTATGAGTCTCACATTAATATCTTTGTTGCAGCTGGCAATCCTAAATCAGCAAAGAAAAAAATCATGAATATGGATAAATTTAGAGATAAAAAAATGCATATTGATGGGATAAAAGAGATCAATAATGTTGATGATTACGAGGTTCATTTGATTAAAAATCCGGAGCAAAAAAAAGCCAAGGTTTATTCATATGATGAATCAAAAAAACTTTAATTAAAATTGTAAATGATGATATGAGAAGAATAATTACAGGCCACAATCAAGCAGGAAAATCAGTTATTACTATTGATGGCCCTCCAGCCAGATCAATTGGGGAAGATGTCGGCGGCCTTTTTGAAATTTGGAATACAGACGGCATGCCCATTGATACAACCGATGATTTAGACAGGGCAGATACAGAAATAATTCTATCGCCTCCCACTAATGGAACTAAATTTAGATATTTTCAGATTAACCCAACTCCTGAAGGTGTGCCATGGGAGGTTTTGCAAGATGCAGCGGCTGAAGCTTTTGAAAGAATTGGAGCTGGTCACCATAGAATTGATACCTCAAAACATCCTGCAATGCACAAAACAGAGACCATCGACTACATAATTTTATTAAAAGGTGATGTCAGCCTCCTACTCGATGAAGAAGAGGTCAGACTGGAGCCATTTGATACTGTTGTTCAGCGAGGAACTAATCATGCATGGCTTAATCACCGCGAAGAGCCTGCATTGCTCATTGCAGTCTTGATTGATAGCGAGCTTAAAGAGTAAACTAAAAAAGAGTTCGAATTCAGATAGCCTATGTTTCAAGTAAAACCAATAGCGGCAGCCTTAGGTGCAGAATTGCATGGCGTCGATTTGTGTCAGGATCTTTCCTCAGATGTTTACGCTGAAATCAGAAGGTTGCTCATAGAGCACCAAGTGATTTTTTTCAGGGATCAAGATATTTCCTCAGCCCAACATAAAGCGTTAGCTGAATCTTTTGGGCCGGTTCAAACACATCCTGCTTATGAAACAGTAGATGGATTTCCAGAAATAACTATTTTAGAAAGTACTGCTGATAAACCTTCTAAGATAGAGGTCTGGCACTCTGATATGACCTTTCGAAAACATCCTCCTTTGGGCTCTGTCTTAAGATCAAAAATTTGTCCACCCAAGGGTGGTGATACCATGTGGGCAAGCATGACTGCCGCTTATGATGGACTATCAAAGAATATGCAGGAATTTCTGTCAACTTTAGAGGCTGAGCATGATTTTAGTTATGGCTTCAAAGAAAGTTTAGCTGAGCCAGGTGGAAAAGAGCGGTTGGCACAGGCTGTAAAAGATAACCCTCCTGTTCACCATCCCATTATCAGAGTTCACCCTGAAAGCAATCAAAAAGTAATTTTTGTTAATGCCTTATTTACAACAAAAATAATTGGATTGCCTGAAAAAGAAAGCACAGCAATACTTCAGTTTTTGTACGATCATGTCATAACCGCTGAATATACATGTCGCTTTAACTGGGAGCCGAATTCAATTGCCATATGGGATAATCGTAGTACTCAACATAAGCCAATTAACGATTACTTCCCATCCCACAGACTGTTACAGCGAGTGGCAATAGATGGCGACAAACCCTATTAAGTTATTTTTTTAGAAACTTTAAAAGACTCTCAACTATTTCATGCTCATCAGTTTGCATAGTAAGTGTCTCGCATGCATGCTGATGTTTGTGGTTCCCAATTTGATTTTTTCTAAAATCATATATCATTCTTGCAAATTTTTTATCCAATTCGATATGCCCTTGGGTGCAAAAAATATGATTTTCAATTAAAAACATACCATTTGGGCACGTTTCAGACCCTGCAATTAAAGTTGCATTATGCGGAAGTGTTTGCACTTCATCTTGATGGCTAAATACCAAATTATATTTTTTTCCCTCTTCTCCATAATTATAGGCATTATTATTTAACGAAATTGAATCAACGCCTGCATGCCAACCATTTGGAGAGTTTCTAACTGATCCGCCAAGAGCCTCTGCAATAATCTGATGGCCAAAACATATGCCAATTAATTTTTTTTTATTTTTATCCAACCTCTGAATGAATTTTTTTAGATCATCAATCCATTGGTCATTATCATAAGAGCTTGCCTTGCTGCCAGTAATTAGATAAGCATCACATTCATCTATATCCAAGGGATAGTTATTGAATTGAACTTCATATGTTTGAAATTGAATATTGGGATCCACTGTCCAAAATATTTTAGAAAACATTTCTGGGTATTGACCAAATTCCATGGCCCCATCTATTTGCACAGTATCTGAATTAAGGATTCCAATTTTCATAAGTATTATTTTTTCTTAATGTAGTATATTCAATTCATGAAAAGCAATAGACTAATTTTTTGCATTATTGCAATAATTTCAACATCTCTTTCAGCTAATGGAATAGATGCTTCAATTAATGCCACCATCCAACCCTTAACAAACGTTTTATCCTCTTTTATCTTTTACGAGATTAAAATTTTTGGTGCTTCGATGCCACTGATAGTTTTGTGGTTGATTGGAGCAGCAATTTTTTTTACAGGCTACTTCAAGTTTTTAAATCTGCGTGGGTTTAAACATGCTTTTCATTTGTTAAGAGGCGACTATACAAAATCAGGTAATGAAGGAGAACTCACTCATTTTCAGGCACTCTCTACAGCTGTTTCTGGAACTGTAGGAATTGGCAACATTGCTGGAGTTGCAATAGTCATTTCTATTGGTGGTCCAGGCGCAACATTTTGGTTGATTGTTGCTGGCTTCCTTGGCATGTCAACAAAATTTGCAGAATGTGTGGCGGGTGTTATGTACAGAAAAGTTAATCCTGATGGAAGTATTTCTGGCGGACCTATGTATTACCTTGAAGCTGGATTGCATCAGAAAAACTTATCTTGGCTTGCCAAGCCCATGGGATTATTTTATGCAGTGGCCATTGTTGTTGGGTGTTTGGGTATTGGTAATATGTTCCAATCTAATCAAGCCTTTCAGCAATTTATTTTTATTACAGGTGGTGATTCTAGCTATTTTTTAGATAAAGGATGGCTATTTGGTTCCATTCTAGCTGGGATAGTTGGATTGGTTGTCATTGGTGGCATCAAAGGAATTGCAATGGTCACCGCAAAGCTGGTGCCGTTCATGACATTAACTTATGTTGTTGGTGCATTGACTGTGGTTGTTATGAATGCAGAAAAATTACCATGGGCCATCTCAGCAATATTGACCGAAGCATTTAATCCAAACTCCATGAGCGGTGGAATGCTAGGGATTATGATTTTAGGTTTTCAAAGAGCAGCATTCTCCAATGAAGCAGGAATTGGTTCGGCTGCAATTGCTCATGCTGCAGTGAAAACTCAGGAGCCTGTAACTGAAGGTTATGTTGGTCTAATGGAGCCTTTTATAGATACTGTTGTGATTTGCACTTTAACTGCTCTAGTAATTTTAACTACGGTTTATGAGCCCGCAATGGCAAATCAAGGAATTCAAGGCATTGCTTTAACCTCCCAAGCTTTTAGTAGCACTCTAAGCTGGTCAGTACTTCCACTATCATTTATTGCAATCTTATTTGCATTTTCAACAATCCTGTCTTGGTCATATTATGGATTGAAGGGCTGGACATATATTGTTGGAGAATCTGTATGGGCAGAAAATGTCTTCAAAATATTTTTTTGTATTTTCATAGCTCTAGGCTGTACGATTAATCTAACTGCAGTTTTAGATTTCTCTGATGCAGTAATATTTGTTGTAGCTCTTCCAAATATTTTGGGGCTATATATTTTGGCTCCTGTTATTAAAACTGAGCTTGAAAATTATCAAAAAAGATTGAACAGTGGAGAAATTAAAAATTTTAGAGAAATATGATTAAAGGTTATTGTGATCCTAAATTTCAAAAAGTTTATGACGCTTTTTCAAATGCTATAACGAGTGACTTTGAAACCGGTGCAGCTCTTGCGATTGAGCATCAAGGGAAAATAATTACCAACCTTTGGGGTGGATACCAAGATTTTAATAAAACCAAAGAATGGGAAGAAGATACATTGGTAAATGTTTTCTCTGTTACCAAAGGAGTGACAGCAACATGTATATCTAGACTCATCGATCAAGGTAAATTAGATCCTAATAAAAGTGTTGGTGATTATTGGCCTGAATATAGTTGTAATGGCAAAGAAGATACCAAGGTCAGTGATTTGTTATGCCACAGGGCTGCAATGTTTGGATTCAAAGATGGAATTCCTCTTGGTTCATTCCAAGACTGGGATAAGTTTACCCAGTCTCTCCAAATGCAAGCCCCCTACAGAAAACCTGGTATATCTCAGGGATATCATGCATTAACATTTGGCTGGCTGGTTGGTGAATTAATAAAGAGAGTTGACGGCCGAACTGTAGGTACTTACTTTAAAGAGGAAATAGCTGATCCATTGGATATTGATTTCCATATTGGACTTGCTGAGAGTGAATTTGAAAGATGCGCAGATATGTTGATGCTGCCAAGGGAAAATATAAAACTTCCAGGAGAGTTTCTTAAATATGTCCCTAATTTTTTCTTACCTCAAAAACTTAAAAATTTTAAAGCAGCTTTATTAAGTGGAGATTTTAAAGAGGCCTTTCAAGAAAGAGATGAAGATAATGATAATTATGTCAATTCTCATGATTGGCGGATGGCAGAAATTCCTTCTGCAAACGGACACGGAACTGCTAAAAGTTTGGCAACTTTATATGGTATTTTGAGTAATGGTTGTAGCAGAAATGGAGTATCCATCATGAGCGAAGCTTCGCTTCAGGATGCCATTACTCCTCATTCCAGCGGACCTGATTCTGTGCTATTTGGAGCACCAATAAAATTTGGACTTGGTTATGAGTTGGCTCAAGGGATAGCTACAGTTGGAAATATATCCCCAACACTGAACAATAAAATGTTTGGTCATGCTGGGGTTGGAGGCGCAGTTGCGTTTGGCGATCCTGAAAAAGGTATAGGATATGGATTTATATGCAATCAGCAGCATGATCCCAAGAAACTTTATCAAACTAGTAACCTTCTTACCGAAGAGCTATATTCAATAATTGCTTAACTGAAAATTAGTTTTGATTAGGTCGAGGCGCCTTTCTTGAGAAGAAATTCCATGAGGAGCTCTCAGAACTCTCAATAATTGTTCCGCCATTTGCCTTGATAACATCCTCAATGTCCTCCATCAATTCAAAGTAACCAAGAGCTTGATAGCATTCTCTGATAATAGTTAATGCTCGCATAGTTTCTGAGGAGTTCGGAATGTTTTCAATTACATATTTGGCTCTTCGAAGAGCAGCGACATAAGCTTTTCTTTTAAGGTAATACTCTGCAGCAACTAATTCATTTTTTGCAATTAAACTTCTTAAATAAATTAATCTTTGTGAAGCATATGGAGCATATTGACTTTGCGGGAATCGAGTTAAAAATTCAGACAGTTCGCCAAAGGCTTGCTTTGCACCTGAGATATCTCTGTTAGATAGGTCAGACTTAAAAATTCTTGCGAACATTCCCTTATCTCTTGTGTAACTGGCTATGCCCCTCATAAAATATGCATAATCAATATTCGGATGTCTTGGATTCAGTCGGATAAACTTTTCTGCAGCTTCATGTGATGCTTCATCTTCACCATTCATGAAATAAGCATAAATTAACTCTGATTGAGCTTGCTCAGCATATCTGCCAAAGGGGTATCTTGCTTCAATCGCTTCCAGGGACTCAATTGCAGAATAGAAGTTATTAGCTTTCATTCTTCTTTGCGCAGTATCGTAATAAACTTTTTCAGGTTGCTCCATGGCAGGCGCATCAGAATTACAACTAGTTATTAATAGCGGAATAATAATTGCAGTTGCTAAATTAACTTGAAAATATTTTTTTATTTGCATCATCGGTAGTGTATTTTACATTTATTCAGGCATTTGGGTTAATTCAATTACTTTAGATTGTAAGATAGTAAAAAAGTTTTTAGATTAGAGAGATGATCCACAAAAATATTAGCGAAGAGGAAAATAATTCTAGATTAGATCAGGCTGCAACTATTTTATTTAAGGATTATTCACGCAGCCAAATTCAAAAATGGATATCTCAAGGCAATTTAGCGGTAAATGGTGAAATTCTTAAAGCAAAAGATAAAGTACATACTGGCGACGAAATTTCTTTAGATCCGATATTTGAAAATAGGGTTTCTTGGGATGGAGAAGATATTCCCATTAATATCTTTCATGAAGAGGAAGATTTCTTAATCATTAATAAGCCATCAGGATTAGTTATGCATCCAGGTGCAGGCTGCCATGATGGAACTCTAGCTAATGCTTTGGCGTTCCATTTTCCAGATTTAAAACAATTACCTCGATGTGGCATAGTGCACAGACTTGATAAAGATACCTCTGGATTACTGGTGGTTGCTAAAAATGAAAAATTTAGAAATTTTTTCGTTAATAAGCTTCAAGAGAGAGAGGTTTTTAAGCAATATGAGGCATTAGTTGTTGGTCAAGTGATTGGTAGTTTTTCTATAGATGATCCTATCGAAAGAGATCCAAGAAATAGGGTAAAAATGAGGGTGACTGACTTTGGAAGGGATGCTTTGTCTCATGTTTCTTTGATTAAATTTTATGATGGCTATTCTCATATCTCTATTGAGATTGAAACTGGAAGAACTCATCAGATTAGAGTTCATTTGAGTAATCAGAAGCTTCCAATTATAGGTGATGGACTCTATAACCCCAGAAATCTTATCGCTAAAAATACACCTGATAGCTTGAGAACCAATATTCAAAATTTTTCTCGGCAAGCATTACACGCTTCTAAAATAAGATTTCCCTCAATAAAGGGAGAAAGTTTTTTTGAATTTGAAGCAGATCTTCCTCAAGATATGCAATCTTTGATTAAAAAAATGGAATGACCGCAAAAGCCTTTCAAACCAGCAAAAAACTTGTTTTTAATCACAATTAATGTATAAAACCATTTACTTAAAAGTAAATATCTTAAATTCATGAAACTGTCAGGCGGAGATCTGTTAATGCGCGCCCTCAAAGACGAGGGGGTAAAATTTATTTTTGGCTATCCTGGTGGCGCAGCTCTTCATATTTACGATTCTATTTTTAAACAAAAGGCTTGTGAGCATATATTAGTACGACATGAACAAGGAGCCACTCATGCTGCAGATGGTTACTCGCGGGCAACTGGTAAACCAGGTGTAGCGTTGGTTACTTCGGGGCCTGGAGCGACCAATGCAATTACAGGGCTTGCAACAGCTTATATGGATTCAATTCCACTTGTGGTAATTTCTGGTCAGGTACAAAGCCATCTAATTGGAACTGATTCATTTCAAGAAACAGATATGATCGGAATTTCTCGACCAATAGTTAAACATAGTTTTATTGTCCAAAATACTCAAGATATTCCTCGGATTATTCAAGAAGCCTTTCACATAGCAACAACTGGAAGACCAGGTCCTGTGGTAATAGATATTCCAAAAGATAAAACTGATCCCTCTAAGTTATATGAATACAAAAGAGCCAAAGAAGTGTCTTTGCGATCATACCAACCAAGAGTGCTTCCTCACCCAGGGCAAATTAAAAAAGCTAGTAAAAAGATTTTATCTGCAGAACGCCCTGTAATTTATGCTGGCGGAGGAGTGATTTTAGGAAATGCTCATAAGGAGCTTATTTCTCTTAACAAACTGTTAAAAGCGCCAGTAACTAATACTTTAATGGGTCTTGGCGCATACCCTGCAAAAGATAAGTATTTTATGGGAATGCTTGGAATGCATGGAACTTATCAAGCGAATATGGCGATGCACAATGCAGACGTAATCATCGCAATTGGCGCAAGGTTTGATGATCGAATTACTAACACTCCTTCAATGTTCGCTCCAAATGCAAAGATTGTTCATATTGATGTTGATCCTGCCTCAATTTCTAAAATTATTAACGCTGATATACCAATCGTCGGACAAGTTAAAGAATCCCTTTTAGCACTTATTAAAGAGATAAAACGTTCTAAAATTAAAATAGATTCAGAAGCTTTAGACAATTGGAATATTCAAATTTCTAAATGGCGTGCACAACATGGTTTGAATCACGATTTATACTTAAGCAAAATTAAATCTTCAATGATTGCTCCACAGGTTGTGGTGCAAGAGCTTTACCACGCTACTCAAGGCAATGCTTTTGTTACATCAGATGTCGGACAACATCAAATGTTTGTTGCTCAATACTATCATTTCAATAAGCCTCGACGATGGATTAACTCAGGAGGACTTGGAACAATGGGTTTTGGTTTGCCTGCTGCCATGGGAGTTAAATTAGCATTTCCTAAGCAGGAGGTAGTATGCGTAACTGGAGAGGGCAGTATTCAGATGTGTATTCAAGAACTTTCAACATGCTTGCAATACAATCTACCCATAAAAATTATTAATATTAATAACGAGGCACTTGGAATGGTAAGGCAATGGCAAGATATGAACTATGGAGGGAGACATTCAGCAAGTACATATGCAGATTCTTTGCCAGATTTTGTAAAACTTGCTCAATCTTATGGCCATGTTGGCATGAAAGTTACAAAGCAATCTCAGCTCAAAAAAACCTTAGATAAAGCTTTTGCCATGAAAGACAGATTAGTTTTTATTGATGTTTATGTTGATCCAAATGAACACGTATATCCTATGTTAGTTGCTCCCAATGGAAGCATGAAGGATATGTGGATTAAAAAAAATACCAAAGCATGAAAAGGATCATATCAATACTCATTGAAAATAAGCCGGGCGCGCTCGCACGAGTAGTTGGCCTTTTTCATCAGAGGGGATATAACATCGAAACCCTTAATGTAGGACCAGTATTTGATGGTAGTTATTCTAGAATGACAGTTACTACCAGAGGTTCAGAGAATGACGTTGAGCAAATTACAAAACAAATAAATAAAATCATTGATGTGATTAAAGTCTCTGATTTAACAGAGGGCGATCATCACGAATATGAGTTCATAATGATCAAATTTAAACAAAGTGAAAAAATAAAGAAAATATTGAAGAGCTTGAATGGGAAGATTCATGAAAAGGATAAAGATGCCATGGTCATGTCTGCTTGGGGCCCATCCAGCGATATAGAAGTTGCAATTAGAGACATAGGCAAAGCAAATCTTCTTGAGATTGCGAGATCTGGAAGCATAGGATTGCATGAAGGTGAAAAGGTTTTAAAAATTTAGGAGAAAACTAGAATGAAAATTTTTTATGATGATGATGCCGACATAGCAATTATTCAAAAGCTAAAAGTTACAGTTGTTGGTTATGGTTCTCAGGGACATGCGCATGCAAATAATCTTCATGAGTCTGGAGTGGATGTCACCGTTGCCTTGCGTGAAGGATCCTCATCCTGGTCTAAAGCAGAAAATGCTGGATTAAAAGTAGCATCAGTTTCAGATGCAGTATCTGATGCTGACCTAGTTATGATATTAGCGCCGGATGAATTTCAACAAGGCTTGTACGAGTCAGAAATTAAATCAAATTTAAAACCAAGTGCAGTTCTAGCATTTGCACATGGATTTAATATCCACTTTAAAAAAATTATTCCAACTGATGATACGTCAGTAATTATGATTGCTCCTAAAGGACCGGGCCATACTGTTAGAAGCACCTATCTAAATGGTGGAGGAGTCCCATCCTTGATTGCAATATATCAAGATGGCATGAACCCCAATGATAACAGCGCAAAAGAGATCGCTCTTTCATACGCTAAGGCAAATGGTGGGACTAGAGCAGGTGTTCTTGAGACTACATTCAAAGAGGAAACTGAAACAGATTTATTTGGTGAGCAAGCAGTTCTATGTGGAGGCATGACCGCGCTAATTAAAGCAGGGTATGAGACTTTAGTTGAGGCTGGATACAGCCCAGAAATGGCATATTTTGAATGTTTGCATGAAACAAAGCTGATTGTAGATTTAATTCATGAAGGCGGAATAGCAAATATGCATTATTCTATTTCAAACACAGCAGAATTTGGAGACTATGTAAGTGGCCCTGAGGTAATTACAGATGACACAAAAGAAGCGATGCGTGGAATTTTAAAGAGAATTCAAACTGGTGAATTTGCTGATAATTTTCTTAATGATTGTCGACAAAGCAATGATGGATCAGGTGGCCCAATAATGAAAGAGAAGCGTAAAAACACCGCTTCTCATTCAATAGAGCAGGTTGGTGCAGAGCTTAGATCAAAGATGAAATTTCTTCATTCTGAACGTCTAGTAAATAAAGATAAAAATTAGTTATAAAACTGGTTGATATTTCCAACTAAGGGTATACAATTCTCCGTTCCGGCCTAGAGCTGGCAAGTTCTTTTAACATTTTTGGTTACTCGTGTGGGTGTTCAAAATACGAGATATATATTTTTAGTTACTTTTAATATTTTATAAAAGTAACACAACATGATTTTAATTGAAGAGTTTGATCATGGCTCAGATTGAACGCTGG
>Ga0222719_10000325_pt1 | contig 48363 bp, 40 predicted proteins | sample C33_34DmetaG_FD_165039 | JGI IMG/M metagenome (GOLD analysis project Ga0222719, IMG submission 165039) | Estuarine water microbial communities from San Francisco Bay, California, United States - C33_34D | ecosystem: Environmental > Aquatic > Marine > Unclassified | place: USA: California...
AAAATCTTACGCAAAAACATTACCGTGCTTGCTATATCATTTGCGATATTCATTGGCACTATAGGTGCACTGATTATAAATCAACAGATATCTGTAGTTGCCGACAAACAAGAGAAGTATTTAGGTAATACATTAGGTCTACAGCTAGCGAAAGTAGCTAAAACCTCAATAATAAATAAAGACATATTAAGTCTCCAAATAGAACTAGACGACATGTTAGCAATTGATGGTGTAGGTTACGTTGCAGTATATGATGCATCAAAAAAGATTTTGGCTAAAGCTAAAGGGGTCATTAAAAAAAATATACCGGATAATTTAGGGAGTAGATACACCAGCCCTATAACTATTGAAAATCAAATTGTAGGGTATGGGCTAATTCAATTTTATGATGGTTTTTTTATAAACAACTTTCGAGCTATTAATATAACGATCGCCGTATTATTTGCTGGCATGTTTTCAATACTAATATATGCATCGATAAGATCAGGTAAAATTCTTTCGCTTAGACTCAATCATATTATTGAACAGCTCCCTAGCGATGATGATGAGGTCACAGATGAATTGAGTATGCTGGAAAACAGGCTTAAGCCTTTAATATCGTCAAGAATTGGTTGCCAACCGTCTGAAATAGAAGAGCAATACGAAGAGTCAACAATTCTAGCTATTGAATGTAAAAATTTAACTATTTTAAAAACAAGAGTCAATCCTGAACATCTTGAATCATTAATGTATCAATTTGATATTCTAGTAAACGATGCTGCTGATATATATGGTGCCGATAGATTCAATGCAGACCAGCGTTGTATATACCTAAATTTTAAAGGTAATAACAATACTGATGAGCACCCTCTGAGGGCTTTATGTTGTTCTTCAGTAATACATCAATTAGGGGGAAAATTATTGGACGCTCATGGTATAAAGTTAGAATTATCTAGCGCTATACTAACTGTAGAATACAAAAATTTTAAATCTCAATTATTACAAGAATCAGCTCGAGAAGATCACTTGAACTCACTTCAATCTATGCTTGACCAAGCAGTGGATGATGAAATATTACTTGATAAAAAAACTAAAGACCATGAATCATTAGATGGGATAGCACTATCACCACCAAGCGAAAAAAGCTTACTATTTAGAGTAGGAGAACTTAATCAAAAATGCAAAAAACTAACTGACCGGCAAATAGAAATATTAGGTCGCGATATTTAATGACGTCAATTAATCTGCTCTATCCGATTTTTGAATAACTATCTAACTGAGCCAACTTCGAAATCTACCCCCTTTATAATTGCATCTTTAATTAATTGATGCGTATATTTTGACAGCTCAATACGATGTCCAATCTCGATTAACATATCAGCGATATCCCCCTTCACTTGTTCAAATTCAAGTTGCTGTGGTGGTAATCTTTTTTCAACTAAAACTATGTGGTAACCAAAATCAGATTTAATGGGCTTGTCATGTAGCCCTTTGTTGAGGCCAAATACTTCTTTTTCGAAATTTGGGGGGAATTGACCTCGAGCAACTCTTCCAAGAGAACCACCAGAATTCTTTGAGGGACACTGGGAGTGCTTATTAACTAAAAAGTCAAATTTATCAATGGATCCTTTAAGTTTTTGTATGATGGACATAGCTAATTTTTTTGCTTCACTCTTACTATTTTTATCCTTCGGAGTAACACTTATCAAAATATGTTTCAGCTCTAACATCTCTTTAGTTAAAAAATCATTGGTATGAAGATTGTAATATTTTTGACAGTCTTCTTCGGTTATTTCATCTGACCTTGCGACCTCTTTTGCAATTAACCTTGAAATTATTGTTTCTTCAATTGCAACATTACTATCCGGTGATAAATCTTCATCTAATCCCAATTCCTTTGCTTTTTGCAATAATAATAACTGGATAATCAATACTTCAGATGACTTTTTTATAATCTCATCTTGTGAATTAGATTCATGGTGTTGCATCTCGTGGATAATTTGGTCAGGAGTAATGATCTCGTCATTAACTGAGATTTGCTTGAGATCTTTTAACTGGTTCTGTTTTTTTTTGTCTTCAGATGGAGAATTCATATCGAGTCTCTAATTCACGTATTATATTCAAGAATCATTTCAATGCTGCAAAATACAATAAAAAGCATTATCTTATCAAGTAAATGCTGCAGAAACTTTTGATCCACTCTTTTTTCCTAATTTTTTTGAGATGAAAAGTCCTGCTTTTATCAATCCATTTAAATTTATATCATGCTTTATACTGAGACCATTAAGCATATAAATTAGGTCTTCAGTTGCAACATTTCCGGGAGCTTTATATTTATCAGAGTTTTTTACATATGGACAACCACCCAGACCAGAAACAGAGCTATCAAAAATAGATACACCCATCGATAGAGCAGCATAAGTATTTACTAATGCTTGGCTATAAGTATCATGAAAATGGCCAGCAATACTATTCAGAGGAACCTTTGCTGATACTTTTTCTATCACCTGACAAATAATACCTGGTGTACCAACACCAGTAGTATCAGCTAAGGACACCTCATAGCAACCCATTTGATAAAGCTCATTCGCCAAAACTGCAACTTTGATTGGGCTTATAGCTCCTTCATAAGGGCATCCTGCTATACACGAAATATAGGCGCGTATTGGTATTTTTTTATCAGCAGCTGATTTAAGAACAGGCACAAAACGTTCTAAACTCTCTTGAATCGAACAATTTGTATTTTTTTTACTGAAAGATTCTGAAGCTGAGGTAAAAATTGAAACCTCTGTAACGCCAGCTTCTATAGCGCGTTCAAATCCTCTTAAATTTGGAACTAATGCTGAAAAATTAACGTTTTTTGCAACTTTGATTCCAGCAAATACAGTATCGGTATTTGCCATTTGTGGAACCCATCTAGGATTAACGAAACTTCCAGCCTCTATAAAAGAAACACCAGCTGCAACTAAAAGATTAATAAACTCTATTTTTAAATCCGCAGAAACTAACTGAACTTCATTTTGAAGCCCATCTCGTGGGCTAACTTCAACAATTTTTACCCTCTTTGGCAATATCATAAATACATTTTATCTTTTACATTAGCAAAGAGCATTAGATATATGATGTTATAATGCAAGCTAGGCAAATTATTTAAATAAATTTTAACTTATGGGAGCTCGAGTATGAAAAAAAATACTGATGTTGTGTCTGCGGAAAGAGCTAACTGGAGATTTAATGGTGATCTAGTTAATTCGTTTGATGCCCATATCTCAAAATCGGTTCCCCTCTACAAAGAAGGGCACGATCTTATATGTGATATGAGTGATTTTTTTATTAAACCAAAATCTCTTTGTTATGAAATAGGCTGTTCCACAGGAACGCTCATACAGAAACTTGCAACCCATCATCAGAATAAACCGGAAGCTCATTTTATTGGTATAGATATAGAAGAGGATATGATAAAAAAAGCAGAAGCTAAACTTGCTAAGGTACAAGGCTTGAACGCATCTTTTCTTACTGAAGATGTCATAGAGCTAGATATGCATGAGGCAGATTTGATTATATGTTATTACACTATTCAGTTTATAAAAACCTCGGTGCGCCAGAATATAATTAATTCAATTTATGAGAAACTAAATTGGGGCGGAGCTCTGTTTTTATTTGAAAAAGTGCGTGGAGCTGACGCCAGATTCCAGGATATCATAACCGCTTTATACAATGATTATAAGCTTCGCGTAGGTTATACCCCTGAAGAGATAATTAACAAATCTAGAAGTCTTAAAGGTGTTTTGGAACCATTTTCGACACAAGGCAATTTAGATATGCTGAAAAGAGCAGGATTTGTTGACGTTAATACCGTTCAAAAGTATCTGTGTTTTGAAGGTTTTTTAGCAATCAAATAATGATTTATGTGGATTCTGGAACTCTTTTCATTAAAAAATTCATTCAGTAAGTTATTTCTAGAGTTGCGATAAGTAAGTATCTAGCCTGTTTGAATTCATGATAAAAGTAGATTTTTGCTTACTTGCTAAATCTTTCACCTCATTAAGATTAACCGCTTCGCCAACTTGAATAACTCCAACCATTGCCATCATCGCATGGGGATCACATTGATACACATAGACTCCTTCTGTGTCTAAGGTAACACTGATATCCTGATTTAATTCACCAGCCCAACTGTTGGCACCACTGGGAATCATGCCATCTATAGAAACTGCGTTATGAGACATATCTGTTGCCTTGAAATGTATAGTATCTCCTTTTGAAACCTTAATAACAGCAGGTTCAAAAATCATATTTCCACCTGCACCAGAATTTAACATTTTTACAATATGTTCTGAGCCTTCAGAAAGTTCTACTTTTGGGGAAGATGGAGCGCTTGCAACCGCTGATAATGTTTCAGCTATATCCTTTTTTAAAACTACAGTACCAATAGGAGCAAGTCGTTCAGCAATGTCTATTTCTTGTTGTGGAGTAAGTATCAATTCTTTTTCGTTTGAACCGCAACCTGCAATGCCCAAGAAAATTATCATCACTGAAACAACCAAACCTATCTTTCTGTATTGACTCATTTTCTTCTCCATCTTATTACTGGTAAATAGGGCTATAAATTTAAACTTTTATTATACCGATATAATCCTAAACCGTGAACGCTGATTTACTATTTTATACAAAATTATATAAACTTTTTAGGGTTGCGCTTGTTATTTTTATTAGAAAAAAAATTTGTAATAACTAATCGCCCTTCTTAATTTGTGGAAAAAAAAAGTAATTATGGCTATCATGCGTTCTTTGAAAATATTAACCAAAATAACAACTTTAAGAGAAATTGCCTCTTTGACATACTTCCCATAACTTGGTAAATGCATATATAACTATGCTTAAAATCTTTGTTATTTAACAAATACTCTCAGGAGAGTAGAAAGTGATTAAGCCTCATGGCTCAGAAAAACTAAACCCCCTGTTTGTGAGCGATACAAAACGAAACAAAGAACTTCAAGAAGAGGGTGCTACTTTACCTTCATTGCTTATTAATTCTACCGCTGCAGCCAATGCAATGATGCTTGGTGCAGGTTACTTTAATCCTCTTACTGGCTATATGAGTCTTGAGGAGACAATCAGTGTCTCAAAAAATCTACACATGAAGAATGGATTATTTTGGCCAATCCCAATAATAAATATCACTAAGAATATCAGCGGCCTCAATGGTAAAAAACGTATCGCTTTAAGAGACCCAAACATCACTGATAACCCAATAATAGCTATAATGGATATAGAAAATATTGAGCTGGTTACTGATGAGCAGATACAAACTATAGTGAAAGAAGTTTTTGGTACAATTGATATCTCACATCCGGGAGTGGCTACATTTTACGGCTTAGGAAACTATTTAATTTCAGGTAAAATTGAAGTATTGAATTTTAGTTATTTTAAAAATGAGTTTCCAGATACCTTCAAAACTGCGCAACAAATTCGGGATGAAATTAAAAACCGAGGCTGGAAAAATGTTATTGCTTTCCAAACAAGAAATCCGATGCATAGGGCTCATGAAGAGCTATGTCATATGGCTATGGAGCGACTTAATGCAGATGGAGTAGTTATCCATATGTTATTGGGAAAACTAAAAAAAGGGGATATACCAGCCCCTGTTCGAGATGCCTGTATCAGAAAAATGGTAGAATTATATTTTCCTGAAAATTCAGTTATGGTCAATGGATATGGTTTTGATATGCTATATGCTGGACCTAGAGAAGCTATCTTGCATGCTATTTTTAGACAGAATATGGGTGCTACGCATTTAATTGTTGGCAGAGATCATGCTGGTGTAGGTGATTATTATGGTGCATTTGATGCCCAAGAAATTTTTGATAAAAGGGTTCCAGAGGGGTCACTAAAAATAAAAATCTTTCCTGCTGATCACACTGCATACTCAAAAAAATTAAGTAAAGTAGTGATGATGAATGAAGTAGAGAATCATTCAAAAGAAGACTTTATAATACTTTCAGGAACAAAGGTCCGACAAATGCTAAATGAAGGGATCGCTCCTCCTCCAGAGTTTTCTAGGCCAGAAGTTGCTGAAATATTAATGAAATACTATCGCACAGAAAAAGCCAATTAATCATATTTATTGATAGCTACAAGTTTAAGTTTGCTCTAGTTCGACAAGAGTACCGCACAAATTCTTAGGATGAAGAAATAAGACTGGTTTACCGTGTGCTCCAATTTGAGGCTCTCCAGTTCCGATAATGGTTAACCCCTGTGCAACACATCTGTCTCTTGCACTCAAAATATCTTCAACACTATAACAAATGTGATGTATGCCCCCATTAGGATTGCGTTCTAAATAACTTGCAACTGGAGAATTTTTTCCTATTGGGAGCAATAATTCTATTTTGGTGTTTTCTAGCTCAACAAAAATTACACGTACACCGTGATCAGGGATATCGACTGGGTCTGATACCTTTGCCCCAAGGGTAACATTATAAATCTCTACAGCCTTTTTTAGATCGGGAACTACAATAGCTATATGGTTAAGATTTCCGATCATAATACATCCCTTTATTAGATAAATTTCTTTATTATTTCTTAAATTTTTTTATTAATTTTCTTGCGGCAACTGTTGGAGGAAGGTTACCACTTTTTACTTCATTTTCTATGCTGTCTATATGACTCATTACTAATTCACTCTGCTTCAGTTCTTCTAAGAGACCCTCGGCAATTTCACTCCACATCCATGCAGATGATTGCGCAATTCGACGAGAAGAAATTTCACCAGTCGTATCCAATAAGTTACGGTAATCAATGATCAATTGCCATACTAAATCAATATCTTGACCAGTAAGAGCAGACATCATTTGCACTTTTACCTTCCAGTTTAAGCTTCGACTATTTAAAAATTGAAGGGCCATCTGATAATCAGCGGCTGTACGTGATGCTACTGCAAGCTGCTCGCCATCAGACTTATTTACCAATACAAGATCGGCGAGCTCCATAATGCCGCGCTTAATTCCCTGAAGTTCGTCACCACCCCCAGGAGATATTAATAATAGAAACATATCTGTCATTTCTGAAACAGCCGTTTCTGATTGTCCTACTCCAACCGTTTCTACAAAAATTACATCGAAGCCAGCTGCCTCGCAAAGTAACAATGTTTCTCGTGTCCTACGAGTAACGCCCCCCAGTGTTTTTCCTGCAGGGGAAGGTCTGATATATGCGTCATTTTCCCGTGATAAGGATTCCATACGAGTTTTATCTCCTAATATGGAGCCGCCACTTACTGAAGAGGTTGGGTCGACAGCCAGCACAGCAACCTTATGCCCTTGGTTTATGACATAACCACCAAAAGATTCAATAAATGTTGATTTTCCAACACCCGGTGCTCCAGAAACCCCAATTCTGATAGATCCACCAGTATAAGGCATCAATGTCTCTAAAAGTTCCGATGCATTTTCTTGATGAATTGGCAGGGCTGATTCAACTATGGTGATACCTTTCGAGAGAGCGCGACGATCACCAAGTCGGATATTTTTTGCCAATTCATGACAATCAAATTGCAATACTCTTGCCTCCTTAAAATTAAAAAAGTAGATCTATTTTTTATTCAAATTCAACTATTAACTCTCCAACTGCCAGACTATCTCCCTCATTAACTGGAATATTTAAAACAACTCCATCATTGGTTGCACACAAATTATTTTCCATTTTCATGGCTTCAATAACTGCTATATCCTGACCTGACTTGACGGTATCTCCAACTTTGACTGATAGCTTTACAAGCAAACCAGGCATTGGAGAAACTAATAACTTGGATGTATCTGGTTTCTCTCTTATGAGCATATGTTTATTAAGCTCTGCTAGCCTAGGAGAAACAACAAGAACCTCTTTTTTTAAACCTTGATGAAATATATGAATATGCTGGCCCATCAGATCAACCTGCGATATAACCACCCTACCATTTATATTGGCTCTTAATAACGGTTCGCCAATACACCAGTCTGTTTCAAAGATGAATGGCTGTCCATCCAAATCAACTGTGTAGGACTGGTCTGAGCCACTTACCAATACCTGGTATTCTTGAGCCTCGTTATTTGTAATAACAACAAGCTTCTCTTCTGGGCTATATTCTTGACCAACTAATTGATCGGAAATCAAGGAATATCTATTACTTTTTATTACATGTATAACGGCGGCAGTAACTACAAAAACTGCCATATCAGCTTGGGATAAAACATTAGCACTAAATCCCTCTGGGTATTCCTCATTAATGAAATTCGTTGTAAGGTTTCCTGATATAAAGCGTGGATGAATTATAAGAGCGTTTAAAAAACTGATATTATTTTTTACTCCACGAATGTAGTAGGAATCTAATGCATTACTCATTTTTTTAATAGCATCGTTTCTATCGGAACCATAAGTAATCAATTTTGAAATCATCGGATCGTAAAATATTGGAACTTCTCCACCCTCAAAAATTCCTGAATCAATCCTAACTCCATCACCAGTTGGCTCTATATAACGCTCCATTCTGCCCACAGAAGGTAAGAAACCCTGAAATGGATCCTCTGCGTAAATTCGAGTTTCAATAGCCCAACCTCGCAGCTGAATATCTTTTTGTGATAAAGGTAACTTATGACCTGCAGCAACCTTGATCATCAATTCAACTAAGTCAAGACCAGTCACCATCTCTGTAACTGGATGTTCGACTTGCAATCGAGTATTCATCTCTAAAAAATAGAAATCCTTATTTGAATCTACAATAAATTCAACTGTGCCTGCAGACTTATATTCTACAGCTTTTGCCAATAATATAGCTTGTTCACCCATTTTTTCTCTATCTATTTTCGTCAAAAAAGGTGAGGGTGCTTCTTCAATTACTTTCTGATGCCGGCGCTGAATTGAGCATTCACGTTCGCCTAAATAAACCATATTTCCATGGCTATCTGCCATTATTTGTATTTCGATATGCCGTGGATCTTGAATGTATTTTTCTATGAAGATTCTTCCATCTCCAAAACTAGAGACAGCCTCATTAGTTGCACGAATGAAACCTTCTTGGCATTCTTTTTCATTCCATGCGATGCGCATACCTTTTCCACCACCACCAGCAGTGGCTTTAAGCATAATTGGATATCCAATATCTTTTGCGATTTTTATAGCTTCATCGGAATCTTTGATGATGTCATCATATCCTGGCACTGTATTCACCCCTGCATTTAAAGCAATTAGCTTAGAGGTGATCTTATCCCCCATAGATTCTATAGCTTTTAAGCCTGGACCTATGAAAGCTATGCCTTGTGCATTCAAATATTCACAGAATTTTTTATTTTCAGACAGAAACCCATATCCAGGGTGCACTGCATCCGCACCACTGATTTTACATGCATCTAAGATCTTCTCGATAATTAGGTAACTTTCAACGGATGGAGACGGCCCTATATATACAGATTCGTCTGCCATACGTACATGTAGAGCATCTTTATCAGCGTCTGAATAAACAGCTACAGTAGATATTCCCATGTTTTTAGCTGTTCTGAATATACGGCAAGCTATCTCGCCTCGGTTTGCTACAAGAATCTTTTTAAACATACTTAATCTTCTAATCATAAATTAACAGAAACTATAAGGAAGTTTAGTTCTTTATAGAGGGATATTTCCATGTTTGCGCCAAGGGTTTTCTATATCTTTGTTACTGAGCATTGATAACGAGCGCGAAACTCTTTTTCTAGTGCTACTAGGAGTGATAACGTCATCTATATATCCACGCTTTCCGGCTATATATGGGTTCGCAAATTTCTCTCGGTACTCTACTTCCCTTGCCTTAATTTTTTCTGGGTCCCCAATATCACTTCTGAATATTATCTCCACTGCACCTTTGGGCCCCATCACAGCAATTTCTGCAGAGGGCCAAGCAAAATTTACATCGCCTCTTAAGTGTTTTGAAGACATGACATCATAAGCTCCGCCATATGCTTTTCGGGTTATTACGGTAACCTTTGGCACAGTACATTCAGCATAAGCATACAAAAGCTTAGCTCCATGTTTAATAATTCCTCCATACTCTTGGCTGGTTCCAGGCATGAAGCCGGGAACATCTACAAATGTCAAAACAGGTATATTAAACGCATCACAAAATCGAATAAAACGTGCGCCTTTTTTTGATGCATTGATATCCAAACAGCCTGCTAAAACAAGCGGCTGGTTTGCAATTACGCCCACTGTAGAGCCATCAATTCGAATAAATCCGACAATCAAGTTTGCGGCAAAATCCGGCTGTATTTCAAAAAAATTCCTTTCATCAGCAATTTTTATTATTAACTCTTTCATATTGTATGGTTTATTGGGGTCGTCTGGAATTAAAGAATCAAGAGAATTTTCAATCCGATCAGATGGATCATTAGTTGGCAAAATCGGTGGTTTTTCTTGATTATTTGCTGGCAAAAAAGAGATGAAATCTCTCAAATTAAGTAAAGCATCTATATCGGTCTCAAAAGCCAAATCTGCAACACCAGATTTGCTAGAGTGTGTAATTGCACCACCTAATTCTTCAGCTGTAATTTCCTCGTGTGTAACAGTTTTTACCACTTCAGGGCCTGTTACGAACATATAAGAGCTATTCTTGACCATAAATATGAAATCAGTTATCGCAGGAGAATAGACAGCGCCACCAGCACATGGTCCCATTATCATGGAAATTTGCGGAATGACGCCTGAAGCCATGACATTTTGTTGAAATACATCAGCATAACCACCAAGTGAAGCTACCCCCTCTTGGATTCGAGCACCTCCAGAATCGTTTAAACCAATAACTGGTGCACCAACTTTCATTGCTTGCTTCATAATTTTACAGATTTTTTCAGCATGTGTTTCAGACAAAGAGCCACCAAAAACTGTAAAATCTTGGCTATAAAGAAACACCAATCTACCATTAATGGTTCCATATCCTGTTACCACTCCATCCCCAGGAATATGCTCCTTATCAATATCAAAATCTGTACAGCGATGTTCTACAAAAGTATCCCACTCCTCAAAAGTGTCGTTATCTACCAAAATCTCAATTCTTTCTCTCGCGGTTAACTTCCCTTTTTTATGTTGCGCATCAATGCGCTTTTGCCCTCCACCTAGATTTGCTTCTTTTCGTTTTTTTGCTAAGTGCTGAATAACTTCTTGCATCACAGTTTCCTATTTTTATCGCCAGAATCTTTACTTAGAAGATCTAATATTTCTGCGGCCGCTTTTGGTATGTTGGTACCTGGACCATAAATCGCTATTACTCCAGCATCATATAGATCCTGATAATCCTTTGGAGGAATCACACCACCGCATATTACTTTAATATCCATTGCTCCATCTTGAGTCAAAGCCTCAATAAGTTGAGGTACAAGGGTTTTGTGACCTGCGGCCTGAGAAGAAACACCGACAATGTGCACATCATTTTCAATAGCCATACGAGCTGCCTCTGTAGGTGTTTGAAACATAGGGCTAATATCTACATCAAAACCAATATCTGCAAAAGCTGTCGCGATCACCTTAGCTCCCCTGTCGTGTCCATCTTGGCCCATTTTGGCGACTAACATCCGAGGTCTTCTTCCCGTTACTGAAGCAAACTCTTTCACCTTGTTCTGTATATCAAGAAACTCCTCGTCTCCTTCATAAGCAGAACCATATATACCACTAATAGTTTTTGTCACAGCCTGATGTCTACCCCATTCTTTTTCTAGCGCAAATGAAATCTCTCCGACGGTTGCTCTGGCTTTAGCTGCATCTACAGCTAAAGCAAGCAAGTTTCCTTGTCCTGTATTTGCAGAATCAGTGAGAGCATCTAAAGCATTTTGACACAAAACATCATCACGTTCCTTGCGAATTTTTTTTAATTTTTTTATCTGAGAAGAGCGCACCTTAGTATTGTCGATTTCTAGGACTTCAATATCTGGCTCCTCGTTTAATTCAAATTTATTGACTCCAACTATAACCTCATCCCCACGATCAATTCTTGCTTGTTTTAATGCGGCAGCCTTTTCAATACTTAATTTGGGCATACCTATCTCGACAGCCTTAGTCATTCCACCCATATCTTCGACCTCATCAATTAATGTACGTGCAGCTTCTACTAATTGATTAGTCAGCGTTTCTAAGTAGTATGATCCTGCAAGTGGATCAACTACTTTTGTAATGCCTGTTTCTTCTTGAAGTACTAGTTGGGTATTTCTAGCGATACGAGCTGCAAAATCTGTTGGCAATCCAAGTGCCTCATCAAATGCATTTGTATGTAAAGATTGAGTTCCTCCTAAAATTGCAGACATTGCCTCAATAGTTGTTCTCATCACATTATTGTAAGGATCTTTACTAGTTAAGCTTACACCAGAGGTTTGACAGTGAGTTCGTAGCATTAATGATTTTTCATTTTTTGGATTAAATTTTTTTTTCATCAGTTCTGACCACAGAACTCTCGCAGCACGCAGTTTTGCAATCTCCATAAAAAAATTCATACCGATTGCAAAGAAAAACGACAATCTAGGAGCAAAACTATCTACATCAAGACCACTATTGATTGCTGTCCTAACATATTCAATTCCGTCAGCTATGGTAAATGCAAGCTCCTGAACATTTGTAGCCCCTGCTTCTTGCATATGGTATCCAGAAATCGAAATAGAATTAAACTTGGGCATAAACTCTGTGGTGTAACCAATTATGTCTGAGATAATTCGCATTGAGGGCTCAGGCGGATAAATATATGTATTTCGAACCATAAACTCCTTCAAGATGTCGTTTTGTAGTGTACCCATCAGTGCCTGTGATTCAATACCCTGCTCCTCTGCAGTAACAATAAAATTTGCCATAACTGGAAGAACTGCCCCGTTCATTGTCATAGATACCGAAACCTTATCTAGTGGAATATCCTTAAAAAGAATCTTCATATCTTCAACAGAGTCAATGGCGACTCCTGCTTTTCCAACATCTCCATAGACTCGATCATGATCAGAGTCATACCCCCGATGAGTCGGCAGATCAAATGCTACAGATAATCCTTGCTGTCCAGCTTTCAAATTTTTACGGTAAAAAGAATTAGATTCTTCTGCAGTTGAAAACCCTGCATACTGACGAATAGTCCATGGGCGCCCTGTATACATCGTTGCTTTTGGTCCACGCTTGTAGGGCATAAATCCTGGAAGGCTCTCTTGCTCTTTTAACTTATCCGTATCTTCAGAGGTATACAAAGGCTTAATATCGATACCCTCTGGAGTTTCCCAAAGCAAATGATCTAGATTTTGGCTTTTGGTTTCCTTTTTAGCTAGATCTACCCAATCAGAAACACTGGGTTTAGACTTATCTTTCATTACATCTATCCTTGTTTTTAACTCTTCACTGACCACTGAAAAATAAAAACTTCAATTATACCAACCTAACTATGAATTACTCCTACAATATCTTAAAGGTCCAATTATAACTGTATAACTCACGGATTATTTCACAAAATTTTAAAAATATGGCACTATATCTTTATTATTAAAAGCAAACTCACCAGTTTTTATTATCTAAGGAATAGAATATCGCCACAATTGCCCATCACCATGTTATTTCTTGTCTTCATGGAATACGCCAAAGAAAACTTGATTCTTCAGCATTATTAGCTCGTGCTGGTATCAATCCAGCAAAAATATGGCTAACACCGCATAGAATACAAGGAGACCAAGTAGCCCGGCTCTATCGTTTAGTGCAACAGGAGTTAGATGATGAGTTTATGGGCTTTACTAATCAGCCTGTCAAATATGGGATTTTTGAGATGTTTTGTGAAATCTCAATTAATTGTATAACCCTGGGTGATTTGCTTGAAAAAATGATTAATTTTTATAGCTTAATAACTGACACAATAGAAATTGACTTAAGTGTAGATCAAGAGAACATTGCTAAATTAGGATTCTGTTTTGCGCAGCCCGAATTAGATCCAGATGATTTCTTAGCTCAATATCTTTTAGTTATTTGGCATCGCTTTCCAAGCTGGTATATTGAAGAGAGAATCCGTCTAAAAAGTATTAGTTTCAGTCATAAAGTCCCAAGTTATATTGATGAACTTAAAATCATGTTTCCTGGAAATTTATCATTTGGGGAATCATCTAATAGTATATCTTTCGACGCAAAGTATCTTAAAAAACCTCTAGTAAGAACACACAAAGAGATTAAAAAATTTTTAGCTCATCACCCTGCAATTATTATGGCAATCCCCGGGGATGAAACCACCTTAGAATCGAAAATTGAAAGACAAATTTCCGATGGAGACCACTCAAAACTATATTTTCCTAAAATTAGCATCTTAGCAAATAAGTTAAATATGAGCAGCTTGATGCTCTATAGAAAACTCAAAGACGAGGGAACAAGCTATCAAAAAATAAAAGATGATATGCGTCGAGAACTAGCTATTAATAAACTTGTTTCAGAAAAGTTATCTGTTGAGGAAGTCTCAGAATTGGTTGGATTTGCCGAGCCAAGATCATTTACTAGGGCATTTAAACAATGGACGGGCTTGACCCCAAGAAGTTACTGCAAGTATCAATCTGTAAACTAAACGAGACTTATACGCATCTTGCTCAAGGAAGATTCAATGTATCTAAATAGGTTATAAATGAATAAGAAACTAATTTTAAATGATCCAACCCTACTCATAAGTAAAGCATTTGTTGATGGAAAATGGATCAACGCATATAACGGGGAGACCTTAACTGTAACTAATCCAGCTAATAACAAATTAATAATTAAGGTAGCAAAATGTGGTGCTAAAGAGACAAAAAAAGCAATTCAATCCGCAAAAATTGCTCAACAACTATGGTTAACAGTTACCCCTTATAATCGTTCAAAACTAATAAGGGGTTGGTACAATTTAATTATTGAAAATAGAGACGATCTAGCTCAAATAATTACTGCTGAGCAAGGGAAGCCATTAAATGAATCATATGCAGAAATCGATTATGGAGCAAAATATATTGAATGGTTTGCAGAAGAAGCAAAACGCATTTGTGGAGATCTGATTCCTGGCAAAACGGCTGATAAAAAAATTTTTGTGACCAAAAACCCTGTTGGAATTGTAGCCTGCATTACTCCCTGGAATTTTCCTTTTGCAATGCTAGCGAGAAAAATTGCACCCGCATTAGCAGCTGGTTGCAGTATTGTATGCAAACCAGATGATAAAACTCCTCTTTCAGGGATGGCTTTAGTATCGCTGGGTGATCGTGCGGGTATACCGAAAGGGCTCCTTAATATGGTTGTTGGAGATCCTGAGGAAATTGGTGACGAACTTGTTTCAAATCCTTTAGTAAAAAAAATCTCTTTTACAGGCTCTACTGCTATAGGAAAGAAATTAATGAGAGCTAGTTCGATAACAGTAAAACGAACTTCTATGGAACTAGGTGGCAATGCTCCGTTCATAGTATTTAATGACGCAGACGTTGATTTATCTGTACAAGGAGCCATAAATTCGAAATTTAGAAATGCAGGGCAAACTTGTATATGCGCAAATCGATTTCTCATACACTCAGACATTTATGATGAGTTTTCCAAAAAATTCATTCAATCTGCTAAAAAAATGACTTTAGGCTTTGGTGATAAAAAAGGAGTATCTATTGGCCCCCTAATAACCGAAGCAGCGGCCGATAATGTTTGCAACCTTATTGAGGACTCTTTAATTCATGGTGCTAATATCCTAATAGGAGGCGATCGTTCAAAGCTTGGAAGGAATTTTATAGAGCCAACTATTATTGAAAATATTAAAAGGGGTATGAGAATTTTCTCAGAAGAAATTTTTGGACCTGTAGCTACTTTAATGAAGTTTGAAACAGAGGATGAAGCTATATCACTTGCAAATGACACTGATTATGGACTGGCTGCATATTTCTATACTCGAGATATCAGTAGAATCTCTCGTTTGGTAGAACAAATGGAATGTGGAATTCTTGGAGTCAATGAAAATTTAGTTTCAAATGAGATGGCGCCCTTTGGCGGAATTAAGCAATCAGGGCATGGTCGAGAGGGATCTAAATATGGTCTTGACGACTATATGGAGCTAAAATACATATGTCTTGGAGGTATCAAATTTAACGAATAAAATCATATTATTCTCTTTTTAACTTAAATTTTTTTTCAAAAAAACCTAATCAATAAAAAAAATAAAAATTGTGAAATTAAAACATACTATTCAGGGTACTGGTAAAGCAATCATATTAATTCATGGGTTATTTGGATCAGGCGAAAACCTTAGACGTCTGAGTCACTCTTTATCTAAAAATTATATGGTTATTTCCCCAGATCTACGAAATCACGGTAAATCCCCGATATGTCAAAAGATGGATTATCCCTCTATGGCATCTGATATTGTTGAGTTAATGGAAGAACTAGGACTTTCTAAAGCCTCTCTAATTGGACATTCTATGGGTGGTAAAGTTGCTATGCAGACTGCATTGAGCTACGCGCATAAAGTAGAAAAAATTGTTATTGGTGATATTTTACCTATTTACTATAAACCTGATATCCAAATCAATGCTATTAATGGTTTAAATGCCATAGTTTCGAGTAGGCCTGCCTCTAGAAAACAAGCTGACGAAATTTTATCTAAACATATTATTGATTTAGCTGTCAGAGAATTTCTTTTAAAAAACCTTATTTTAAAAGAAGATGGGAAATATAGTGTGAGAGTTTTTATGGAGAGTATTAATACAAATTATTCACGTGAGTTAGCAGTATCTGTCACTGGCAAGCCGTTTGAAGGACCCACTTTGTTCATAAAAGGTAGTAAATCTCACTATATTCAAGAACAATATTTCGAGGATACATTACAATTGTTTCCAAAATCTCGGCATACAACAATAAATGGGGCTGGCCATTGGTTGCACATTGAAAAATCAGTTGAATTTAATCAAATTATTATTGAATTTTTAAGCACTTAAAGAAATTTACTCGTATTCCGAAACTGGTAAACAGGAGCAGATCAAGTTTTTATCTCCATGTACATTATCAATTCTTCCTACAGGAGGCCAGTATTTTGAATTCTTCAAAGCGGCAACAGGATAAGCTGCTATCTCCTTTTCATAGCTTCTGTTCCAATTATCAGTTATTAATATCTCTGCGGTATGAGGAGCATGGCACAAAGGATTATCATCAATAGGATATGCACCCTTTTGTATAGAGTCTATCTCTTTACGAATTTCAAGCATAGCGTTACAAAATCTATCAATTTCTTTTTTTGATTCACTTTCGGTAGGCTCAATCATCAGAGTTCCTGGAACTGGAAACGACATTGTAGGAGCATGAAAACCATAATCTATTAACCTCTTGGCTATATCGTCAACCGTGACACCCACACTATCTTTAATAGCTCGTAAATCTATTATGCATTCATGAGCTACTCTATCGTTCTTCCCTGTATATAGAATCTCATAGGCATCTTTGAGTCGACCTGCGATATAATTAGCATTTAAAATAGCTATCTCTGTTGCATGCCTCAGACCCTTAGATCCCATCATCTTCATATACATCCATGTGATCGGTAAAATGCTCGCACTTCCCCATGGTGCCGAAGAAACTGTATTCATGATAGGTTTTTTGGCGAGACTTTTATTTCCTGGTAAATATGGTGCCAAATGCTGTCTAACTGCAACTGGACCGATACCTGGCCCTCCTCCTCCATGAGGAATACAGAATGTTTTATGAAGATTCAGGTGGGATACATCACCACCAAACTCTCCAGGTTTGCAAACTCCAACCATAGCGTTCAAATTAGCGCCGTCTATATAAACTTGCCCACCGTGTTGATGTACTATTTTGCATACCTCGATAACCCCATCCTCAAATACTCCGTGAGTAGAAGGATAGGTGATCATAATAGCCGCTAAGTTATCTGAATGAAGATCTGCTTTAGAATGAAGTTCATCCAGGTCAATATTTCCCATGTCGTCACAAGCGGTAACCACAACTTGCATACCACACATTTGTGCAGATGCAGGATTTGTACCATGCGCTGAACTAGGTATTAAACACACATTACGATGTGACTCGCCTCTACTGGCATGGTAAGAGCGTATAGCAAGTAACCCGGCATATTCACCCTGCGATCCAGCATTCGGCTGCAAAGACACAGCATCATAACCGGTAACAACACATAGCATTGACTCAACTTCTTCAATCATTTCTATATAGCCTGAAACCTGATCATTCGGAGCAAAAGGATGAATATTTGCAAATTCAGGCCAGCTAACTGGTATCATTTCAGCTGTGGCATTAAGTTTCATTGTGCATGAACCAAGTGGTATCATTGCTCTGTCAAGTGCTATATCTTTGTCTGAAAGTTTTCGAAGATAACGCAACATTTCTGTCTCTGATTGATACGAATTAAACACTGGATGAGTTAAAGGTTCATCTTCTCGTAAAAGTCTTTTAGGTATGCCGCTTTGCGCTGATAATTTAATTTGATCGACGGTCAAATCGGTATTTTTGTCAAATAAACGCCAGAGGCTCTCTATGTCATCCAAGGATGTTCTCTCATCAAGTGAAATACCAAGATTTGAGTCATCAATCACACGTAAATTAAACCCTTTACTAACAGCTAAACTATGGATCTTAGAAGTATATTTACTGGTATTAATAGTGAGAGTATCGAAGAAACTTTCGTTAACTATCTTACATCCAATTTTTTTTAGTCCGGAAGCTAAAATCGCTGTATAGTTGTGTACTTTTTCTGCGATATGCTTTAGCCCGTTTGGACCATGGTATACTGCGTACATACTAGCCATAACAGCAAGCAATGCCTGAGCAGTACATATATTGCTAGTAGCTTTTTCTCTGCGTATATGCTGCTCTCGAGTTTGTAGTGCTAAACGATATGCTGGCTTACCTGCGCTATCAAGCGACACACCAACAAGACGACCCGGAAGAGAGCGCTTAAATGAATTTCTTGTCGCCATATAAGCTGCATGAGGGCCACCAAAACCAAGGGGTATGCCAAATCTTTGGGTGCAACCTATAGCCACATCAGCACCTATTTCTCCGGGACTTTTCAGTAATAATAAACTCAATATATCTGATGCTATTACTACTAATCCCTCCTTATCATGGACAATATTTGTAATTCTAGAGAAGTCTCTAATAGCTCCATCCTCTCCTGGGCACTGAAGAAGTACTCCAAAAAAATTGGACTTCTCTATCTCTGATAAATCTCCAACAACTATTTTAATGCCAATTGGTTCTGCACGCGTTTTGATAACCTCTATTGTTTGAGGGTAACAATGCTTATCAATGAAAAAAATCTCTTCTTTGGATTTAGACATTCTTCGGCAAAGCGTCATTGCTTCAGCTGCTGCAGTACCCTCATCCAATAATGATGCACTAGCTAAATCCATACCTGTAAGACTAACAATCATTGTCTGAAAGTTGAATAAAGCTTCTAGTCGACCTTGAGAAATTTCAGGCTGATAGGGAGTATAAGCGGTATACCAAGCGGGGTTTTCAAATACATTTCGCAATATTACATTCGGAGTAATTGTATTGTAGTAACCTTGTCCAATAAAACTCTTTAGTACTTTATTTTTTTTGGCAATGGTACCTAGGTTATTTAGTGCCTCTGTTTCAGTAACTGCATCGTCCAGATCAAGACTTTCTGAAAGAAGAATTTTTTTTGGTACCACTGCGCTTATAAATGAATCTAAGGACTTGTAGCCTAAACTCTCAAGCATTTCCGTCTTATCTTCATCACATACTCCTATATGACGACCAATAAATTCACTGTTATTAGATAAATTTGCTAAAGATTTCATGGGATGGTATCTCTATTTATTAATTAAAAAAATTTATCCGCGAAAATAACGTCTTGGAACAAATGGCATTTTTTGAACAGAAACAGCTAGAACTTTTCCGCGCACGAGTGCTCCTAATTCTTCACCTATATTAGAGTACTTAATTTCTACATACCCTATTGCAATTGGAGCATTCAAACTTGGTCCAAACCCGCCACTAGTAACGACGCCAATTACCTTTCCTTCACTATTTACTAACTCGGTCCCCTCTCGAATAGGTGCTTTTCCTAATACTTTTAAGCCAATACGTTTTTTTTTGGTACCATGTTCTAGTTCCTCCAATATAGTCTTGGAACCAAGAAAACCCCCATATTTTTTACCATGTATTCGACGAGATTTACTAATACTCCAAACTAAAGAGGCTTGTACAGGTGATATTGTTGAATCAATATCGTGGCCATAAAGACAAAGTCCAGCCTCTAATCTTAGAGAATCTCTAGCACCCAATCCAATGGCCTTTACCTGTTTAAAGGATAGTAATTTCTTAGCTAAGATTGTAGCAAAATCTGCTGGAACTGAAATCTCAAATCCATCCTCTCCTGTATAACCAGAACGAGTGACATAACAGTCTATTCCAGCTAAATTGACACAACAACCCGACATGAATGGTAATTCTTTTAGAGCTGGAGCTAGCTCCTGCATAACACTTATTGCTTCAGGACCTTGGAGAGCTAATAGTGCTCGATTATCTAACCAATCGATATCTAGATCCTTTAAATTATTTCTCAAGTGCTCCAAATCTCTCTCTTTACAATCCGCATTAACTACTAGAAAAAAACAATTTTTTGACCAGCGCACAATCATTAAATCATCTAGAATCCCTCCTTGATCATTAGTTAATAATGCATAAGTTTGCTGATTAACATCAAGAGCTTCCAAATCAACAGGGACTAATGACTCTAATGCTTGAGTTGCTCCTTTCCCAGTGATAGTAATTTGACCCATATGAGACACATCAAATAATCCTGCATTCTTTCTGGTATGAAGATGTTCTATTTTTATACCATCTGGATAATTAACTGGCATTTCATAACCAGCGAATGAAACCATACGAGCACCCAGCTCCACATGTAATTCTTTGAGAGGAGTAACCTTGAGTTGAATTGTTTCGTTATTTGACATAACCATAATATTCTAGACACGCATGATAATTAGAATTTACACTATATTATTAATAAAGAATAATTTTAATGATGTGCATCCTTCGGTAGATTAAATTTCTCATCCAGAAGGGCTGAAGCTAGTGAGAAAATTTAATTTTAAACTTTACGATATATTCAGCAGAAGCTTACGTTTTATATTCTATACTAACCGCATTTTGAATCACCACAATTCAAGCAAGTCATGCATCCGTCCATCAAAATGGCAGCTTTTGTCATGCACTTTCCGCACAGGCTTGCGCTAGCGGGAAATGCACCATCTGTTTTACCATTTTCAGAAAGTCTAGATTCTCTAGCATCATACTCCGCCCTTTTTTCGGCAAGAACTACTCTCTGACTTTCTGTGATCTCTCCAACTTTCATCATACCAATTTTAGTTAGATGATCTTCTATAGCTTCACCAATTTCTGCAACCAGAGAGGGCATAAATTTTCCGCCACGCTTGAAATATCCGCCCTGAGGGTCAAATACAGCTTTCAGTTCTTCTGCCAGAAAAGTGCAATCTCCGCCTTTTCGGAAGACAGCTGAAATTACTCTAGTAAGTGCCACGACCCATTGAAATTGCTCCATATTCTTTGAATTGATAAAAATCTCAAAAGGACGACGTTGCTCACTATCCGTTCCTGGATTCAGAATAATATCATTGATAGTTATATATAAAGCATGTTCAGACTGTGGTGTTTTTACTTTGTAGGTCGATCCATGCAATTCTTCAGGACGACTTACGTGTTCAGTCATCTTTTCAATTGCCTGCTCTAAGTCAACTTCTGATGTCGGCTCCTCTGGCAAATTTGCGTCATTTGATGATGTTAAAACTTTATAGCTTACAATTTTTTTATCTAATTTTATCATAATATTGAATACTCAATTAAAATTTACCGTAATAACCTTCTTTTAAGGCATCAAACAAGTTTGCAGCAGTGTGTATTTCTCCATCATACTCAACCTCTTCGTTTCCTTTTACCTCAACGGAAGAACCATCTTCTAGACTGAATTGGTAAGTAGTGTTTTCTAAATCTTTTTCTGTCACCAATACACCCTGAAATGCCTCTGGATTGAACCGAAATGTTGTACAACCTTTTAATCCTTTTTCGTAAGCGTAAAGATATATATCTTTGAAATCCTCAAAATCACAATCAGTAGGGACATTAATAGTCTTTGATATTGAAGAATCTATCCACTTTTGTGACGCTGCTTGAACATCGACATGATTCTTTGGCTGAATATCTGCGCTAGAAACAAAATACTCAGGGAGAGTTTCTGCATCGTTTTCTGCAAAAGGCATAGCTGCTTTATTAATTAGCTCACGATAAGCTAATAGCTCATAAGAAAAAACGTCTACTTTTTCTTTAGATTTTTTTCCTTCTCTTATTACGTTACGTGAGTAATGGTGTGCGAAACTCGGCTCGATGCCGTTACTAGCGTTGTTTGCAAGCGACAGGGATATAGTTCCAGTTGGAGCAATAGACGAATGATGGGTAAATCTACAGCCGAAATCTGCAAGCTCTGCAACCAGATTTGGATCAATTTTTGCAATCTTTTCCATATATTGACTATATCGAGCGTGAAGCAATCTCCCTTTTATTTTTTCCCCTATAGATATACCGTCTCTGGACATTTTTGGACATTTGCGAAGCATTGCCTCAGTTACCTCGAAGTCCTCATCCATTATTGGCGCAGGACCCTTTTCTTTAGCTAAACTTAAGCCTGTACGCCAACCAGCTAGGGCTAATTCACGAGAGACTTCTTCTGTAAACACAAGTGATTCATCGGATCCATAAGGCATAGTAAGCATTGTCATAGTGGAACCAAGGCCCAAAAAACCCATTCCATGGCGACGTTTATTCATGATCGCTTCTCGTTGACCCTCAAGTGGCAAGCCATTAATTTCCACCACATTATCGAGCATACGAGTGAATACAGAAACTACTTCTCTATATCCGTTCCAATCAAATTTAGCTTTCTTTGTAAAAGGATCTTTAACGAACTTTGTTAGATTAATGGAGCCTAATAAACAACTCCCATATGGAGGGAGTGGTTGCTCACCACAAGGGTTGGTTGCTCGAATATTTTCACAAAACCAATTATTATTATCTTGATTTACCTTATCAATTAAAATAAATCCTGGTTCTGCATAGTCATATGTGGAGGTCATTATTACGTTCCATAGATGTTTAGCTTTTACAGTCTTATATATACGACATGCAATTAAGCCTTCGTTATTTGCAGCGTATCCTTTTAATGTTGGAAAATCTCTCCATAATAAACTGTCATCTTCCAGACTAACCTCACCTTGGTCTACTTCTTTCTGTAATACAGGGAAACTCAGCGGCCAGTCTTCATCATTTTTGACAGCCTCCATGAATCCCTCTGTTATCAAAAGCGACATATTAAACTGTCTGAGTCTTCCATCTTCGCGTTTAGCTTTTATAAAATCTACTACATCTGGATGGCTTACATCGAAAGTTGCCATTTGAGCACCGCGACGTCCGCCCGCAGATGAGACCGTAAAACACATTTTATCGAAAATATCCATGAAAGAGAGAGGGCCTGAAGTATATGCTCCAGCACCAGAAACGTATGCGCCTTTTGGTCGCAAGGTCGAAAACTCGTAACCAATACCGCAACCTGCTTTTAGAGTGAGGCCCGCCTCTACATTTTTGTTAAGGATATCCAGCATAGAATCTTCTACAATTCCAGAAACAGTGCAGTTGATCGTGGATGTCGCTGGTTTATGCTCTAACGCACCCGCATTGGATATTATTCTGCCTGCAGGAATTGCACCATTTCTTAAAGCCCACAAAAAACGCTCGTACCAAATTTCTCTTTTTCCCTTGTCTTCAACTTCTGAAAGAGCTCTTGCTACACGCCTGTAGGTTTCATCAATGTTTTGGTCAACCGGCTCGCCCTGTTTATTTTTTAACCTATATTTTTTATCCCAGATATCTGACGATGCATCTTGAAGTTTGATATTTACAATTTGTGATTTATCGCCCGTCTGTATAGCTTCAATAGACATAATATTTAGATTTCCCTTTATCTTAGTATTTTATAATATTGTTTAGTGCATTTTCTATTCAGCTTTTATTAAAAGCGATAGACTAACAGTCATAGTTTGTCTGATATTTTTAAACATTAAAATAATATAATCAACTTCAAGTATACAAGATATAGTGTTTGTTTCCAGAAAAAACACTACAGGTTGTATTATAAAAAAATTTCTAATTTTTTACCCATATATTCTTTGGTTTTCTATTTGGAGCTTTAACAAACAATAGCTTACAGAGGGTACTGAAACTAATTGGTACCTATTTTATGCTAAACAAACCAGCATAAAATGACCAATATGAATTTTTTGGTCAGGAAAATTTTTTGATTTATGAGTAGAAAATCTTATTTTTCTAAATTAATAACTAGAAGTCTTTGGGAAAAAGAAAAATTAAAAAAGCCCCCAAATCTAGAAGGCTAGATATCTGATTGATTAAAACCTAAAATTTCATTTCTGGAACATTTTGTGGGACGACCAGAGTACCAGCAGTTTTTTCAACAATTTCTTCAACAGATACCCCTGGTGCTCGCTCTATTAGATGAAATTTACCCTCACGTATTTCCAAATATGCTAGATCAGTTAAAACCTGCTTAATACATCCTGCTCCAGTCAAAGGAAGTGAACAACTTGATAACAATTTAGAATTACCATACTTATCGGCATGCGTCATCATTACAACTATGTTGTCAGCACCAGCTACAAGGTCCATAGCTCCACCCATACCTTTTATGAGCTTTCCAGGAATCATCCATGAAGCGATATTTCCGGAAGAATCAACTTCAAAAGCACCTAGAACGGTTAGGTCGACATGACCACCTCTTATCATTGCGAAAGATTCAGATGAAGAAAAAATTGATGCGCCAGTAGCTGTAGTTACTGTTTGTTTTCCTGCATTAATTAAGTCTGCATCAACTTCATCTTCTGTTGGAAAAGGGCCCATACCAAGCAGACCATTTTCAGACTGCAACATAACTTCCATTCCCTCTGGAACGTGGTTTGCAACAAGTGTTGGTATTCCAATACCCAAATTTACGTAGTAGCCATCCTGGAGTTCACGAGCAACTCGAATAGCCATTTGATCTCGAGAAAGTGACATTATTATTTCTCCGATTAGTTTTCGCGTACAGTACGCAATTCGATACGTTTCTCAAACGTTCCTTGTATTAAACGATCAACATAAATCCCAGGAGTATGGACATGCATTGGATCCAGTTCGCCTGGCTCAACAATCTCTTCGACTTCTAAGACTGTTATTTTTCCAGCTGTTGCAGCCATAGGATTAAAATTCATAGCAGTGTGACGATAGATAGCATTACCAAAGCGATCCGCTTTCCAAGCCTTAACTATTGCAAAGTCACCCGTAATAGACTCTTCAAGTATATACTTGCGTCCATCAAATTCACGAACGTCTTTGCCTTTTGCTATATCGGTACCACACCCAGTAGCAGTATAAAAAGCAGGTATTCCAGCGCCACCGGCACGCATTTTTTCAGCCAACGTACCCTGTGGAGTCAGCTCTACTTCTAATTGTCCCGAAAGTAGCTGCTCCTCAAACATTTTATTCTCTCCTACGTAAGAGGATACCATTTTCTTAATTTGATTATCATCCAAGAGCACTCCAAGACCAAGACCATCGCAACCACAATTATTAGAGATAATCGTCAACTCTTTAGTACCCATTTTTTTTATTTCTTTGATCAAATTCTCAGGTATACCGCAGATACCGAAGCCGCCCGCAATGACTGTCATTCCATCTGTGAGCCCTTCCATCGCCTCTTCGTAGGTGCTAACCACCTTGTCGAAACCTGCCATGAGACTATACTCCCTTTATTTTAATTTCTCGTTATTCTAGAATGTAACATTCAGTTTTTTTTAAAACATTGCGAAGGATCTTACATGAGAGGAAATTTATCAAGATTAAAATTCCTTTTTCATCAATTTTAATTTTTTTCTTAAGAATGAGAATCCTCAATTGGTTGCACTAAAACCCAAGGTTTTACAACTACAGACCACAATATTATTTCATCATTAAGCCATGATTGGGCTTGCTGATCACTTACTTTATGGACCATATTGTCTGACATCCATTCTTCAATTTGAATTTTATTATCCAAGGACATCTCCAAAGCTACATCGATCAAATCTAATTTAGAAGATACATAAATGACTACACCATTAGCAAAGAAGACTTCTAGCTCTCTCCAAGTAATTTTAGCTGTCTGGATATTTAGTTCATTTCGATCCATTCTATAATCCAAAAATGATTATTTAAAATATATTTTTCGATTCTCAAAGTATGAAGATTATCAAAAATCTAAACAACCTCTCCTGCAACATAGCCAGATGCCCATGCCCACTGGAAGTTAAAACCTCCAAGATGGCCAGTTACATCTAATACTTCACCAATAAAATATAAATCCTTTTTTATCTTACTTTCCATTGTCTTAGATGAAATATCAGAAGTATCCACTCCTCCCAATGTAACCTCAGCAGTGCGATAGCCCTCTGTTCCAGATGGCCTTAGTTTCCAATTGTGTATTTTATCAGAAAGCTCTTTTAATAATAGATCTGGAAGTTGAGCTATTGGTATCTCTTTTCTTTCTGGCCACCAAATATTTTGAAGCTCTATAACTAATTTTTTTGGTAAAAATGGGTATAAAATTGATCTTAAAAGTATCTTTGGTTGTTTTTGTTTTTGTTCTAATAAAAGCTTCATGCAATTTATTGAAGGCATAAGATTAATTTCTATTTCATCGCCCTCCTTCCAATAACTAGATATTTGAAGTACTCCTGGCCCACTTAGACCGCGATGAGTAAATAATATATTTTCATAGAATTCATGTTTATTTAAAGAAAGACGAGCATATAAAGATATTCCAGATAGTTTTTTCGATATCAACTTAAATTTATCTGTAAATACAAAAGGCACCAAAGCAGGCCGAAGTGAAGTGATTGTATGCCCAAATATTTTTGCTATTTCATAACCAAAATCAGTTCCACCTAGTGTTGGCACAGAGAGCCCACCTGTTGCTATAACTAGTGACTTGGCTGTAAATTTCTCTTTACAGGTTCCAATTACGAAGTGCTCTTTATGTTCATATTTTTTAATCGTACAGTTTGTTTTTATTATGACTTGAGATTTTTTGGCCTCAGCAAGCAACATATTCAAGATATCTTTTGATGAATTATCGCAAAATAATTGACCGAAAGCTTTTTCATGATAACTAATGTGATGCTTTTTAACTAATTCTATAAAATCATTATTTGTATAACGATTTAGAGCTGACTTACAAAATTTTGAATTGTTTGATAAAAACTTATCTGAATCTATATAAAGATTAGTGAAGTTACAACGACCACCGCCAGACATGAGTATTTTTTTACCGGGCCTGTTCGATGTTTCCAAAATTAGGACTCTGCGACCACGCTTTCCAGCTGTAATGGCGCACATTAAACCGGCAGCACCAGCACCTATTATTATTACATCCCATGCGTCCAAAAAGACCTCCATAAAAAATATTATTACTTAATGGAATATCAGTAAATTATTTGAAACATTCTATTTTCTATATTATTGAAAATTCTGATGTAGATATTCGTTTAGCTTTTAGTTTCACTGATCATTGATATTTTTTGACTTCTATTTAAAGATTTTATTTCAGCTTCACGTTTAGATGCGCTACTCCGGTCATGTCCATGCTCTAGATAAACTATTTTTTTTGGCCTTCTACCATGAAAATATCTAGCTCCTCCTTTGCAACTCAAATGCTGCTGAAATCGACGCTTCACGTCAGTAGTGATTCCCGTATAAAGAGATTCGTCACTAGACACAATAATGTAAACGGACCAGTTTTTTTCATTTTTAAGCATCAATATTCCATGGAGAAGTTAAGCTTACCCTGGCATTTAGCACAAAAATAACTAGCCTGGTTATTTGAGCACTTATTGTGTCTACGAATTCCTAGCTGATGAGTCATGCAGTTACAATGATATTTGAATTTTCTAGATCTGCGGGTTGGTATTCCTCTCATATCAAAATCAACTGTCACAGCATTGTTTGCTCCAAAATGCTGCATAATGGATTTCCATTCCTGACCATGAGGTCTCAATTTTTTTCCATAAATACATCTAGCTAAATAATGCGCCACCTCATGGGGAATAGTAGTCATAAAGTTTTCCTCATAATGTTTAGCAAAAATCCAAGGATTATAACGGATGATCCCTAGCTTATCTTTTTTGTTTATAGCCAAAGACTTCCATCTATACATACCTGCGCTTCTTCCGCTCAAGTTAAATAGGACAGGAATCAAATCAAACTTTTTATTAAACAATTGTGAGCCGATTTGGATATAATGATAGGTGTGTTTGATTACATCCTGCTGCATTTTCCAATCTATTGGAGCTATTATGTCTTTAGTTTTCTTTAATGATAAATCAGCAATATATAAATTAGGCATCAAATTAGCTCGAAATTTTAAGTATTAAAATTATATGCATGATAGCTCTTAAATACACTGGAAAAAAAATGTCTTATTCTATGATATACGATTTACATTCACATACTAACTTCTCAGATGGATTGCTTGATCCTACAGTGCTAATTAATAGAGCTATAACAATGGGGGTAGGTACCCTAGCAATAACAGATCATGATACCATCTCGGCCTTTAAAAACATCGATATAAAAAATAATCATTCGATTAAAATTATTCCAGGGGTAGAATTTTCTACAAGCTGGAAAAAGATCAATGTACATATTCTCGGACTAAATCTGCAGCTTGAAAGCGCTGCCTTAAAAGAAGGGGTCAACTTTCAAAAAGAAGCAAGATCACGAAGAGCAATTATGATTGCTGAGAAGCTAAACGATATAGGATTTAAGGAATCCTTAGAAGGGGTATTTAATATAGCTAAAAATGAAAATATTGGGCGTCCCCACTTTGCGCAATACTTAGTAAATATTGGCGCTGTTAAAAATATTGATCAAGCTTTTAGGAAGTATCTTGGTGCAGGAAAGCCTGGCGATATTAAGAACTTATGGGCAGATCTCCCCCAGATCGTTGAATGGATTAAAGAGGCTGGAGGTACTGCAGTGCTTGCTCATCCTAAAAAATATAGGTTAACTAGAACTAAGCTTAAGGATTTACTAGATGATTTTATAATAGCTGGAGGCCAAGCAATCGAGGTTATTTCTGGTAATCAGAATCCGGAAATCACACAAGATTTGGCTAACCTATGTTTAGAAAAAAATTTACTCGCATCATGTGGATCTGACTTCCATAGACCCGGAGAAGTGTGGGCTGAGCTTGGTCATATCCCTAAGCTCCCATCATCTTGTGAACCTGTGTGGAATAACTGGTAGTAATGACGCGCGTCAATATAAGTGTTAAACTAAAATTAATATAATACGGTGGCAAATTTGGACAAAATACCCTCAAAAGCAGATCTTAGAGACGAGCTCCAACGACAGATAGATGCGTTTACCTGCCAAGGAGGAACCATTCAACAGATCGATAAAGGTGTTACTGGGCGAGAGAGCCCGCAAGCAAGCTTAAAAACTCCATTATTTAATGAGCCAAAAGTAGATCGTACTCCAATGACAGAGGTGATTGCTGCTATTGACTCAAGAAAACAAACAAAAGCAAACTCAAAAAAAACAACTAAAAACACGGCTAAAGAAAAAATAATATTCGACGATTTTGGTCAGCCAGTACGAAAAGTCTGGACCAACTCCTAGAATTCAATTCTTACATCAAATTTATTAAAACTCCTAAAATTGATAATTAACTTCAACATGTATACTGATTTTTTAGACACGCCTATTGGGGGAATTAAAATACAGGCTACACGTCATGGGATAGTAAAAGTTATATTCAGTGACGAGAAAGAGTATTCCCTTTCAAGCAGTCTAACCCTAAAGTGCAAAAAACAGCTAACTGAGTATTTTCTAGGAAAACGAAAGAAGTTTTCGTTACCTTTAGACATTCAAGGAACCCATTTTCAAAATTTAATATGGGATGAAACACAAAATATCGATTTTGGCTTATGTGTCACTTACAAGGATATAGCAGATTTTGTAAAAAATCCAAATGCTGCACGTGCTGTTGGCAACGCTTTAAACAAGAATCCTATTAGTATAATTATTCCTTGTCATAGGGTTATTAGGGAAAATGGAAAATCGATACATTACTCCGGTGGATTAAAAAAGAAATTTTGGTTGATCGACCATGAAGCTAATGTCAGAGGTATATTGGGCTAAGTATGTGCTACCATCACAAATTATATTGTATAAAAAGGCGGCCTATATAATGAAGTTACTCAAGGCTGAATTAAAGTTTCAATTAATAATCGCAAAAAATCTTTATTTTTCGCCACTAATTATTCTTTTATTTCTTTTTATGTCTTCCCCAACCTTCGCCAGTTTGCCTTTAAAAGGGCTTATATTTAAGACAAACGACACAATGTGGTTATCGTTGGGAGGGGGGCTTAGATTTCAAGCCGCTTCTCGTGACAGTGATGCTGACGATAGCTCAGAGTTTACAATCAATAGCATGCGTTTATATATATCTGGTCAGCTTCATGATTATTTTAAATTTAACATTAATACAGAAAAATATGAAGGTGACTCAATGATGACTATTGATGCTCTTTTGAAGTTTGAATTCAATAGCTCCGCAAATCTATGGTTAGGCAGAACACTTGTACCCTCTGATCGCCCAGGTTTGAATGGCCCATATTCGGGCTTGACATGGAACCAATACCGTCAACCTTTATTCTCAGCTGATTATGACGGTCCCGCTGGACAGCTGGGGCGAAGTGAAGGAGGCGTGTTCTGGGGAACGAAAGAAAGGTTTCAATATTTACTGGGTATATTTGAGGGACTTGAGAATGATTATGGAAACACCGATAATCACTTTTTATATGCTGGACGTCTAGCTTATAACTTTTTAAATGTAGAACCTCAACCTGGACACTACTACACTAGTGGGACCTATTATGGATCACAAGGTAATATTTTAACAGCCGCTGTAACTCTTCAGTCACAAAATGATGGCACAGGAAGCAAATCTGAATCAGGAGATTTTTCAGGGTATGCTTTTGATATTTTTGCCGAAAGAGTTCTGTTAAACAAAGGTGTAATCAACTTTGAAGCCGGTTACAAAGAAATAGAATCAGACTTTACTTTTGCAAGAAAACCACATGATGAAGCAGAAAAATGCTTTTGTCTTTTTGATGGAGATACATTCTATATCACTGCAGGTTATTTGATTCCAGAAATTATTGGTCTTGGAAAGCTTCAACCATACTTTCGCCATACGAAAAACAGTCCTGCAGATGGTAAAAATAGTGATACATCAGAGTGGGGTACCAATTATGTGCTAGTTGGAAGTAAGGCAAATATAAATTTAAACTATACACATGGTGATGCAAATGCCAGTGGCTACCCAGGCAAGAGGAAAAGTAAAATAACACTCGGGCTTCAATTGCAATTTTATTAGTCTGCTGACTCTAATGAGTGATTTTAGGAAGAGGTTTACCTTGTTTCAGCTCTTCGAACGTTGCTTCGCGAACCTCCATAATTTCTATATCAAAGGTTAAAGTTTTTCCTGCTAGGGGGTGATTAAAGTCAATATCGACATTAAATTTTCCGACCTTTGCAACAGTTACTGGGCGAGTTCCCTCAACTGTTTTTAAGGGTACTACCATACCTGGTTCCAGCTTACCTTCTTGTCCAATACTTTTTTTTGAAACTCTTAGCCTATTTTTAAGATTTAATCGCCCATAGGCCATATCTGGCTGAAGTGTAATACTGTACTTGTCGCCCATCTCTTTACCAGACATCGAATGCTCTAAAGTTTCAATCATATTTTTATGCCCAAACAAAAAACTACTGGGTTCTTCTCCTAGAGAGCTTTCTACAACTTCACCCTTTTCATCAGTCATTTTGTGATGGAAAGCCACCACACTATCTTTCGCGATCTTCATATTTATCCTTTCCCTTATTGTTTTTATATGTCAATTAAACATTATATTTTCATGCTAGGTGAGTATGAAATATTTATTTTATGTTTTTGCAGAACACACCTGATAGTATCCGTTCAAGCAAGATATCTTTAATGGAATATTAAAAAACTCAGATATTTTGTCATTCGTAAAAAGAATTTCTTTTTTGTCATCATCAAAGATTTTACCCTCCTTAATCAATATTACTCTCTCAATTTCTGGAGGTATTTCATTAATGTGGTGAGTAGCTAATAAAATAGTTTTTCCACTACAAAGTAACTCTCGAATAATTTTCAAGTATTGATAAGTTGCCCTAACATCTAAACCACTTGTTGGTTCATCTAAAATCAAATGGTCTGGATTATGAATTAGCGCCCGTCCCAATAAACAAATACGCTGCTGCCCAGTTGACATTTGCCGGTAGCGGCAATTAACTAGATCTTGAATACCTAAATATTCTAACATTTTTGTTCCGCGCTTTAGTTCTGATTCGGTTATCTCTTGATGAGAAAACAAACCGATCGAATTATGCAACCCAGAAACAACTACCCCTAAACCACTTATATCAGGAACAAATATAGCTTGTAAGTCAGCAGAAATTAGTCCAATTTTTTTTCTAAGGTCCCACAAAGTGGGGAGCTGTTTTCCTAAGATTTTTACAAAAGAGCCTTCTTTTGAAGTCGGATGTATTTCTCGAGATAAAAGTTTAAGTAAAGTACTCTTACCTGCGCCATTTGGGCCAATAATGGCTGCACTTTCTCCACATTTTATAGAAAGCGAAAGTTTATCGAAGACTTTCTTTTCATCTCTATAAACTGTTGCATTAAATATGTCTAAAAGTTTTTTTTTTGGCATCGATTGGCCCTTATAATTATAAATTCCAATTTATAATTATTTTTTAGTTTATTTTCTCGCCCCTGGCTTGTTTATCAGCATGGTAAGATGACCTCACTAATGGACCAGAAGCCACATATTTAAAGCCAATACGATATCCGTATTCTGCATATTCAGCGAATTCATCTGGATGAACAAAGCGATGCACGGGCAGATGATTTTTAGACGGCTGAAGATATTGGCCAATTGTGACCATATCTACATTATTAGCTTTAAGATCGTCTAGCGTCTTTATCAACTCCTCTTTGGTTTCGCCCAGCCCTACCATCAACCCCGATTTTGTCGGTACATTAGGATTGTAATATTTATAATCATTTAGTAATTTAAGAGACCAACCATAATTAGCACCAGGTCTAGCCTCACGATAAAGACGAGAAACGGTCTCCATATTATGATTAAAAACATCTGGAGGTGTTGAGGTAAGAATCTCTAGTGCTATTTCCATTCTTCCACGAAAGTCAGGGACAAGCACCTCAACTTTAAGTTCTGGACTTAGGTTCTTTGACTCTCTAATACAATTCGCAAAATGTTGTGCGCCTCCGTCTCTAAGGTCATCTCGATCCACAGAAGTAATTACAACATATTTTAATTTCATTTCATAAATAGCTTCAGCTAAACTTTTTGGCTCATCTAAGTCAAGATTATTTGGTTTACCATGACCGACATCGCAGAAAGGGCAGCGTCTTGTGCATATTTCACCCATAATCATGAATGTCGCAGTGCCATTACCAAAACATTCACTGAGGTTTGGGCAAGCAGCTTCTTCGCAAACTGTAGACAGTTTATTTTTGCGGAGAATATTTTTAATTGCTCGTACTTTTGGTGAAGAGGAGACTCGGATTCTCATCCATTCTGGTTTACGCAAAATATTTTCAGTAGGAATAACTTTAACAGGTATGCGTTCTACTTTTTCGGCACTTCGAAGTTTTTCACCTTTTTTTATTCGTTTTGTTCGCTGAGGGGGAGTAATGTTGAGGTCTGTCATAAATTGGCGCCAAAAAAATTCGAAGAGTTTGGTTTGTGTTATGCTTAATTTTGTCTCAAAAGCCTTAAATTAGTGAGCTAATCTAAGGTAGTTTCAGTCATATAATTATTATACCCTAATTTTTTTGCAAGAATATCTGCCAAGAAATTCGCAATATCTGCTAAAGAAAATTTTTCTTCAGCTATATCGGAAATTTGTGTCATCTCTACATTTAGACCACAAGGGTTTATTCTTAACCAAGGTTCAAGGTTCATGTCAACATTCAAATTAAATCCATGATAACTGCAACCACGACGTACCCTCAACCCCAAAGAAGAAATTTTTTTTACACCAACTAAATCTTTTTTAGTATTTCCAATAAAAACGCCGGGGGATTTAATATTAGTTTGCCCACTTATTCCGCAGCATGCTAAGGTTTCTATTATTGAACCTTCAATCACATTTACAAGATCTTTGACGCCAATACTAAGTCGCTCCATATCTATAAGCACATAACCAGTAATTTGCCCTGGACCATGGTATGTAACATGACCGCCTCTATCAGTCTTTATAACAGGTATTTCTGCCGGCTCAATAATGTAGCTATTGTCGCCAGCTTGTCCTTGGGTAAATACCGGAAAGTGCTCTAAAAACCAAATTTCATCTGGAGTGATTTGCTCTCTCTTCGATGTAAATAATTTCATACGCTCAAAAGTATCTTCATACTTCAAGCAACCTAGATGTCTAATAATTAAATTAGGGAGGGGTAGTTTAGACATACAAATAACTCATAAAACCATCTTAACTAAAGGATCAACTTTTAAATCGCTGAACAAAGACTCTAATTGATCAGGTCCAGTTGCAATGATGATGACAGTTATAGCCTGAAAGTTTTGATTTTTGCTATTTCTAACTGTGATTTTTGAATGCTCAAAACTAGGTGAATGAGTTTCCACAGTCCTAATTACTAATCTATATAGTTCAGGTCCAGATTGGCCTATAATTTTTACGGGATACTCACAAGGAAACTCAATTTTTGGTGCCTGTTGAAAGTCATCTACTTTTAAATTTTCAACAAATGGTGGCTCTGGGACATCGTGATCACTCATTACTCAAAAAAACCCATGAACATTATTTCAAGTGAGTCCCACAATCTTTCAAAGATACCTGCCTCATCTACAGCATGCTCAGCAAAAATAGGGAACTTAGCTAGTGTGTCTTTATCAAGAGAAACTGACATCTTTCCAAGCTCTTGTGTTTCTGTCAGCGGCGCTTCAATGATACCGTTCAGAACTATCTTTGATTCGAGATCTTTTTTTGATCCTTGAGGTATTGTGAGGTAAACATTCTCGGATACGACCAAATTTACTTTATTTTCTGTACCATACCAAACTGGTGCATCTTTTTTTACGACATCACCAGCAGAATACATTTTATCTGTTTCATAATATCTAAAGCCATATGATAAAAGCTTCTGTGATTCTTGTGCTCTAGCTGCTTTCGACTTTGCGCCCATGACTACAGAAATGAGCCTCATACCCTTTCGAGTGGCAGAGGCTACAAGGCAATAGCCAGCTTTCTCGGTATGACCTGTTTTAAGACCATCAACTGAACTATCACGCCAGAGTAATGAGTTGCGATTTGTTTGATCTATATTATTAAATTTAAAATATTTTTCTGCATAAATACTATATTGAGAGGGATAATCATTTATCAATGCACGTGATAATAGAGCTAAATCTCTTGCAGTAGTTAGATGTCCATCATCTGGCCAACCAGTTGCATTGCTATAGTATGTCCCAGACATTCCAAGTATTGAAGCCTGTTGATTCATAATATCTGCAAAGGCGTTTTCACTGCCAGCAATATATTCAGCGAGTGCTACAGAGGCGTCATTACCAGAGGATACAATTACCCCCTTAAGTAAATCAGATAAAAGGACTTCTGTACCTTCCTGAATAAACATCCTAGATCCACCCATTTTCCATGCTTTTACACTTATAGGGACCCTGTCGTCTAAATTGATTCTGCCATTTTCGAGATCTTTAGCGACTATATAGCTAGTCATAATTTTTGTCAGGCTTGCTGGTGGAAGTTGCTCGTCTGCGTTGTTTTCAATCAAAATTTTGCCTGTATTAGCATCCATTAAAATCCAGGCATTTGCTGCAAGACTTGGTGGCGCAGGAATCAATATATTACTTTGTATAGATGACGCAAAAGTTGTCAAAAAAAGTAAGGGCCAAATGATGGTAAGCATTATTTTTCGCATAGTATTGGATCACTTCATAAGTTAGTTAAGTCGAGTAAAGCATAAAACTGTTCTAAACTTCTAAGAACATTCCGTATAACCTTATATAATTCTAACATGGACCTTAACTCTTATCAGAAAAATTAATTATGTGTCTTACAATTATAGTTTTGACTCTGTCTAATTAAATTACAACCCTATTTTGCTATATCTTAATTATTTTTAACTCGATCTAGAATCAATTTACTTAGCTCATAAACTGCCATCGCATATAAATGACTGTGATTATATCGAGTTATAACATAAAAATTGTGTAGGCCTAGCAAATAATTTTTACCATCATTATTTTCTAGAATTAAAGGTAACGCTTTAATTTGATCCGATGAGGGATATAAAGAGTGAAACCCTATTTTTTTGAGGTTACCGATGTTTTTATCTAGTTTTAGCTTGTTTACTAGGGATACATCATATGACTTATCAAACTTTGCAGGGATAACAATTTTTTCTCCTGAACGCCATCCATGTTGGGAAAAGTAATTAGCAACGCTACCTATTGCATCAGCTTTGTTGTTCCATATATCTGAGAATCCATCTCCATCAAAATCAATGGCGAAACTACGATAACTGCTTGGTATAAATTGCCCATAACCCATTGCTCCTGCATATGATCCTTTCAAAGAGAGTGGATCTTGATTTTGTTCCTTGCATAACAAAAAAAAACTTTTTAACTGTTTTTTAAAGAATTTACTACGTTTTGGATAATCAAATGACAGAGTCGTAAGGGCGTCAATAACACGATAACTTCCCTTATTGCGGCCATAAGATGTCTCTACGCCGATAATTGCAACGATTATCTCTGGAGCAACACCATATTTTTTTGATGCTTTAGTTAGAATCTCATCATTTTCGAGCCAAAACTGAACTCCTTGATTAATCCTTTTTTCCTGAATGAAGATTTTCTTATAATCTGCCCAAGATTTTACTTTTTCTGCAGGACGGTTCATTGCATTGATTATAGATTGCTGTTTATTTGCACTCTTAAAAAATGTTAAAATCTGCGCGCGATCATAGTCATTTTCTATTTTGTCAATAAATTTTTGAGCATCTGGATGCTCTGAATAATCAGCAATAGCTGAAGACAAACCCATAAATGAGCTAAGCAACAGAACCAGAAGAAATTTTCTATGTATATTCATATTTGGTTTTTTCCTATAATATTTGCAAACATATAACTCAGTTAAAATTACCCATTGCGTCTTCTTTCTTCAAAGTTTTGTTCTGTACTAATTGCCATTAATATTCCAAAACCACACATTAGAGTAACTACTGAAGTTCCCCCAAAGCTCATAAAGGGCAAAGGCACTCCAACAACTGGTAAAATTCCAGATACCATCCCCAAATTAACAAAAACATATAAGAAAAAAAGAAAAGTATAGCTTCCTGCAAAAAGTCTGCCAAATATAGTTTGCGATCGAATGGTAATTAATAGGCATCTTACGATTAAAGCAGCATACAGGGCCAGAAGACCCAAAACTCCAAATAAACCAAACTCTTCCGCAAATACAGCAATGATAAAATCTGTATGGCTTTCCGGAAGAAAGTCAAGTTGAGACTGAGTTCCATGACCCCATCCTTTACCACCTAAGCCGCCAGAACCTATGGCAATAGTTGATTGGATGATATTCCATCCTGCTCCAAATTTATCAGACTCTGGATCAAACAAAGTTATAATTCTCTGTCTTTGATAACCATGTAATCCATAAAACCACATTAAAGGCATAATAACTGCAAGTAAGCAGGATGATATAATTAAATAAATTCTTGGTAGGCCGCCAAGAAATAATACTGAAAAACCTGCAACTCCAACCAAAATTGCTGTGCCTAAGTCTGGCTGTAAGCCAATCAAAGCGACCGGTATAACAACTAGAAGTAATGAAAAAAATACCGTTTTAAAGCTTGGAGGGTAATCTCTTCCAGAAATATAGCTGGCCAATAATAGAGGTATTGAAACTTTTAAGACCTCTGATGGCTGAAATTGGAATCCTATATCCAACCAACGTTGTGCTCCATTTCTCTCAATACCCAAAAACGGAATAGCTAACAATAAAAAAACTCCGCCAACATATGGGACAAATGCCCATCGCTCATAAAATCGAGGGCTGACTTGCGCTATTGTTAATAGCAAGATGAATCCCATGCCAAATCGAATAAGCTGGGAATTAACGAGATTTAAGTTTTGTCCGCTAGCACTATAAAGTGCTGCTAAACCTGTGCTTGCCAGGACTAAAAGGATTAGCAACATAGATAAGTCCAAATGCAACCTATTCCACTTATTTCGAGTATCAACGAAAGCTGAGTTTCCTTGATTAATTCGCCTAACAAACTCACTTTGACTCATTAAAACACCTAGATTTTTTTATTCTGAAATCAACTGTGATCATGGCTTCTTACCTTCATTTGGATTTATAGAATAAAGATTCATATATGTTTCTATAACCTCTTTTGCAGCAGGAGCTGCGCGAGCCGAACCACTTCCGCCATTCTCTATGATAATTGCTATTGCAACTTTGGGTTTATCACTAGGAGCATAAGCTATGAATAAAGCATGGTCTCGGTTTTTTTTAGCAGTTGAAGCGATATCATATCTTTCTTTTTGTTTAATACCTATAACTTGAACAGTTCCAGTTTTCCCTGATATCTCATAATCAATTCCTTGATTGATCCCTCGTGCAGTCCCACTTGGGTCATGCACAACATCTCTCATAGCCTTTCCTACGTAATCCCAGTATTCTTTTTGTATTTTAACTTCTTTTTTTACCAAAAAAGAGGAGTTTTTGTCACGCACTATTCTGGGAACTAGTATTTTTCCCTGATTTGCTAGCCCTGCAGTCATAACAGCAAGCTGCAATGGTGTAGCAAGTGTGAAGCCCTGGCCTATACTGGCATTCACGGAGTCACCAGGATACCAAGCTAAATTGTGAGTTCTTTTCTTCCAATCTCTAGACGGCATGATCCCATTTTTTTCATAAGGCATATCAATTCCTGTTGTCTCTCCAATACCAAAAATAGTTCCATATTTGTGAAAAATGCTTATGGGCATTAAAGTACTTAATTTATAAAAAAAGGTATCACACGATTCAATTATGGCGTTATTTAAGTGAATATTGTGCCCATGACCGCCTCTTTTCCAGTCACGATATTTATGTTTAGAATTAGGAAGCTGAAAATACCCCGGATCATATATATCATATTTCTCGTCAATTATTCCCTCATTCAGTGCAGCCAACCCATATACTGGTTTCATAGTTGATCCAGGTGGATACTGTCCAAGCAAGGCTCTATCGAACAAAGGTTTTTCTGAAGATTTAGTTAATAGGTTATAGTTTTTATGGCTTATGCCTTCGACAAATTTATTGGGGTCAAAGCTTGGAGCACTAGCCATAGCGAGAATACCGCCAGTATCTACTTCAATCAGAACTACTGACCCTTTTTCTCCCTCTAAAACTTCATAAGCTTTTTCTTGGAGCCGATAATCTAGGTATAAATGTAAATCTTTACCATCAACAGGATCTACTTTATTAAGCTCTCGCGTTACTCGACCAAGACTATTAACTTCAACCATCCGATAACCAAGTTGACCCAGGAGATTTTGTTCATATTTCTTTTCAATTCCAGATTTACCCACAACAAGAGCACCAGAGTATAAAAGAGGATCTAATGTTTTTAGCTCTTCATCGTTTATACCGCCCACATAACCTGTTATATGTGCAGTGCTGGATCCTAATGGATACTCTCTCAAAAGTTTTGCAGTAACCAAACTGCCCCGAAGATCAAATTGATTTACAGCTAATATTGCTCTCTCTTCATCACTCAGATCCGCTTTCAATTGAACTGGTGCAAAAGGTCTTCGCTTCCTTTTAAGACTCTTAAAAAATTGTTTTTTTTCAAAATCAGATATAGATATCAGGTTAGAGACATTTGATAATAATAAATCTAGATTAACTGTTCTCTCACTAACTATTGAAAGATTAAAACTAGGACGATTCATTGCTAGTTCAACCCCGTTTCGATCGTATATGTTTCCTCTTGCAGGCGTTATTGGTTCAATAAGCACACTATTATTTTCTGATTTCGTCACGAAGATATCATGATCGATGACTTGCAGATAATAATATCGGCTAACTAATATTGCAGTTAAGGCTGCCATGAAAAAACAGCCGACTAAAAGCCGCCTATAAAATTTCTGCTGCTTAAACTGATGAGATTGAAACGGGCGATAATGATCCATATATAAGATTGTAACGCTAAACAGTTTTTTTTCACTTAAAAATTACTTTATGAAAAAAAAACAAAAAAAAACGAGGTAAACCCTCGCTTTTTAATGTTGCTTACAAAATTTATATTTATTCTGTATTCTCAGATTGGCTGGAATTTTCTTGTTTGTCGCCTTCAGCTGAATTTTCTTCTTTTTGTATTTCTTTCATGGAGAGTTTAATACGACCTCTCGCGTCAACATCAAGAACCTTAACATTTATTTCTTGGCCTTCTTTAAGGTAATCAGTAACTTTTTCTACGCGTTCTTGTGCAATTTGAGAAATATGCAAAAGTCCGTCAGTTCCTGGCATAATTGTGACAAATGCACCGAAATCAACAATTCTAGCCACAGTACCACTGTAGATTTTTCCAACTTCTGCTTCTGCTGTGATCTCTTCAATACGGAAAATAGCATCATTAAGACCATCGGAATTATCGCTATAAATGCAGATCGAACCATCATCGCTTATATCAATAGTAGCTCCAGTTTCTTCTGTTAAAGTGCGAATAGTAGCCCCACCCTTCCCAATTACATCACGAATTTTATCTGCATCAATTTTCATTGTATGGTAACGAGGTGCAGATTCAGAAACTTCCTTGCGAGAGGAAGCGAGAACCTTATTCATTTCACTAAGAATGTGAAGTCTAGCATGGAGTGCTTGCTCTAAAGCGGCTTCCATAATTTCTTCAGTTATGCCCTCTATTTTAATATCCATTTGTAAAGCAGTAACGCCATTTGATGTTCCTGCGACTTTGAAATCCATATCGCCCAAATGATCTTCATCACCTAAGATATCTGTTAATATTGCAAATCCACTTTCTTCTTTAACTAAACCCATCGCGATCCCAGCTACTGGAGCTTTAAGGGGAACGCCAGCGTCCATTAATGCAAGGCTAGCCCCGCATACCGAAGCCATTGAGCTCGATCCATTAGACTCTGTAATCTCAGATACTACACGTATCGCATAAGGAAATTCTTCAGTTGAAGGCATTACTGCTGAAATACCACGTCTAGCTAATCTACCGTGACCAACTTCACGTCTTCCTGTAAAGCCCATACGACCGCATTCTCCAACAGAGTATGGAGGAAAATTATAATGAAGCATAAAAGGGTCTTCTCTCTTTCCTTCCAATGCATCAATCAACTGGACATCTCTCATAGACCCCAAAGTTGTAGTAACTAAAGCTTGAGTTTCCCCACGGGTAAATAAAGCTGTGCCGTGTGCTTTTGATAGTAAACTAGTTTCTACATTAATTGCTCTGACAGTTTTGCTATCCCTTCCATCTATTCGAGGTTCACCTCTTATAATACGTCCACGAACTATTTTTTTCTCAAGTTTCTTAAAGCCGTCTCGAATATCCTCCTCGCTAATACCTTCAACTTCACCAACTAATTTCATTGCATCAGTACGAAGGGCATCTAACTGAGTAACTCGATCTTGCTTGTCTATGGTTCGATAAGCCACATCTAGATCGTCACCAATTCTATCGCTTAATGCTTTTGCTAGTTCCTTATTCTCAGGAACTGGCTGCCAATCCCAACTTGGTTTAGATACTGAATCAGCTAAGTCGGCAATAACCTTGATTACAGCTTGCATTTCTTGGTGGGCAAAAAGTACTGCTCCCAACATGGTGTCCTCAGGAAGTTCACTTGCCTCAGACTCCACCATCAATACTGCGTCCTGAGTGCCTGCTACAACCATATCTAAGTCTGATTCGGTTAATTCAGAGTAAGTTGGATTCAGCATATAGCCGACATCTGACTTATATCCAACACGAGCACCACCAATAGGACCATTGAAAGGTATTCCAGATATCGATAAGGCTGCTGATACACCGATCATAGCAGCTATATCTGGATCGATATTTTTTTCTGCAGAAACAACGGTGCAGACTACTTGTACTTCATTCTTAAAGCCATCTGGAAAAAGTGGTCGAATAGGTCTATCTATTAAACGAGATGTAAGAGTTTCCTTTTCATTAGGTCGTCCTTCTCGTTTGAAAAATCCTCCAGGAATCTTTCCAGCAGCATAGGCTTTCTCTATGTAATGGACGCCTAAAGGGAAAAAATCTTGTCCATCCTTAGCTTCTTTATTTGCAACAACTGTACAAAGAACTGCAGTCTTATCCATGGTGCATAAAACTGCAGCGGTTGCTTGACGTGCAATACGTCCAGTTTCAAGTGTTACAGTATGATTTCCATACTGAAATGTTTTTATTACAGGTTTCATATAATTTTTTCCTAGTAGTTTTCATATCATAAAGCTCTCTGAAATACCGAAAATAAACTGCTCGTGTTACCAATAAATACTCAATAAATTCTTTGTTTAAAAAAAATTTTTAAGTTAATTACAGGTAACTCGATCAGCCATAACATAAAAAGGCATTTCTTTGGCTTCCTTGTAATCGTATGAGTTATCTTCAGACGACACCAAGATATTGCTATCGGCGTAACTCAAGCTTCTTAATAAGTTTTACGTATCGAGCAACATCTTTAATTTTTAAATAATCTAGCAGCTTTCTGCGCTGGTTGACCATACGAATTAAGCCACGTCGTGAATGGTGATCTTTCTTATGGGCACCAAAGTGATCTTGAAGTTTATTTATATTTGCTGTTAACAAAGATATTTGAACTTCTGGAGACCCAGTATCTCCTTTTGCTATTGAGTTTTCTTTAATAATTACTTTTTTTTCATCTGCACTTAACATACATTTTCTCCAATATGCGGTTTAAAAAAAGGGCACCCATGCATATCTACAGGTACACTACTTTATTTTACACTAAATCAAACTATTAAACGCTTTGGTGCAAGTTTACCATCAGCTGATATCTCACCAACACCTATAAATAAACCTTCCTGTTGGAAGACACGCACTATATCTCCTTCTTTGCTTTCACGAAAGGTCTGAGGTACCGTTACAGGTTGTCCCCGACAAAAATAAAAAGTTGCATCTTCAGTTAAATTTGCCTCCATAAGGTGCTGAATTCCAGCATCCATTGGTTTTAAAAGGGAATCTAGATCATCAATCAAATTGGACTTTTTTATGAACTCTAATTCTTTTTGTGTAATAGAGTCATTATTATTAAATTCTCCAACAGCCTCTCTATGTAAATTTGAAATATAAGCGCCGCATCCTAATGATGCGCCAATATCTTCAGCCAAACTTCTTATGTAAGCACCTTTGCTACAATGAACTTTTAAATCTACCTCTGGAAACTCGCCTGGACGAAAGTTAATTATCTCCAATGAATAAATTTCTATACTTCGTGCTTTTCTATCTACATTTATACCCTTTCTAGCCAACTCATAGAGTCTCACTCCTTCATGCTTGAGCGCTGAATACATTGAGGGAATCTGAAAAATTTTTCCACGAAACCCAGCCAGGGTACTGTTAATTTTTTCTATATTTAAATTTATAGCCCCAGATTCAGAGATAATTTTGCCTCCTGCATCGCCGCTAGAAGTGGAAATCCCAAACCTAACGGTTGCACTATACTTTTTATCAGCATTCAAAAGAAACTGAGTAAACTTTGTTGCCTCTCCAAAACAAATTGGCAACACTCCTGTAGCTAAAGGATCAAGGGTACCTGTATGTCCAGCTTTAGCTGCATGATATAAACGCTTGACCTCTTGCAAGGCCTTATTCGATGTGACACCTAGAGCTTTATTTAGTAATAAAATTCCGTTTACTTGACGTCCTTTATTCCGGCGTCCCAATTTTATACGTCCTCTTCAAATTTGTCAGACGATTGACTTCGTATGAATTTATGCTTTTCATCCAAATATATAGATTGCTCTATAAGGGCAGCTAAATCTTGTCCTCTTTTTCCAGTATTATCATATATAAATAGTATTTTTGGCGTTACCCTCAGTTTCATCTCAGAAGCTATTCTAGTTCTCAGGAAACCAACTGCACCATTTAAAATTGCAGTAGAATCATATCCTACTTCTTCTGAGGCACATCCGACAAAAGTTACATAGACTTTTGCACTACTTAAATCTCGACTAACTTCAACACCAGTGATGTTAGTCATTATGAGCCTAGGATCTCTAATTTCATCGCGGATCAATCTAGATAACTCTCTTTGTAGAGCATCGGACACCCTATCTTTTCTAGTGAACTCTCTTGGCATAAATCTGAGCCCCTAATTTATAGTTTTCGAGCTATCTCTATAATTTCATAAACTTCAATTTGATCACCAACTTTAATATCATTGTAGTCTTTCACACCAATTCCGCATTCAACTCCATTACGAATTTCACTAGCCTCATCTTTGAAGCGTCTCAAAGATTCTAACTCTCCCTCATAAATCACTACACTCTCTCTTAAAACACGAATTGGCTTATTACGAAATACTGAGCCCTCTATAACCATGCATCCAGCAATGGCCCCGAATTTAGGTGATCCAAATACATCTCTAACCTCAGCGATGCCTAGTATATTTTCACTTTTTTCAGGAGACAGTAGACCCCCTAAAGCTTGGCGTATATCGTCTAAAACATTGTATATAATACTATAGTATCGAAGATCTAATTGTTCATCTTCTGATAAACGACGAGCAGAATTATTGGCTCTAACATTAAAACCTATAACTGCGGCTTGTGATGAAATAGCTAAATTAATATCAGACTCACTTATTCCACCAACTCCTGAATATATAACCTCTACTTCTACTTCCTCGTTCCCCATTTCCTTTACAGCAGCAAGTATAGCCTCTAAAGATCCTCTTACGTCTGCTTTAATAACAATCGGGAGTCTACTTTTTTCTTCTCCACCCTCAAACTTAGAAAACATTTCTTCAAGCTTTGTTGATTTTTTTAAAGATGCACTTTCATTGCGAATTTTATTCTGTCTTAGCTCCGCTAGTTCACGAGCCTTTTTTTCATCCTCAACAACCAGGAATTGGTCGCCGGCTGCTGGTGGGGCATCTAAACCTAGAATTTCAACTGGTATAGAGGGTCCAGCATTTTTTACCGGTCGACCTGCTTGATCTGTCATTGCACGGATACGACCGACACTTTCTCCTGCAAGAGCCAAGTCACCTTTATTTAATTTACCAGATTGCACCAATATAGTTGCAACTGTACCACGCCCTTTTTCCAATCTAGATTCAATAACAACACCCGTAGCCGGTGCTGTATAGGATGCTTTCAATTCAAGTAATTCGGCCTGTAAAAGAATAGCCTCAATCAAACTATCTATACCTTCGCCAGTTTGCGCCGAAACCTCTACAAACTGTGTATCACCTCCCCATTTTTCGGAGATAATACCAACAGCTGATAATTCATTAGTAACCCTTTCAGGATCAGATCCTTCTTTATCAATTTTATTTATTGCAACAATCAGAGCGACGTCTGCTGCACGAGCGTGCTGAATAGCCTCTTCAGTTTGAGGCATAACGCCGTCATCAGCTGCAACAACTAAAATTACAACATCGGTGCTTTTTGCACCGCGTGCTCGCATTGCTGAAAAAGCTGCATGGCCTGGTGTATCTATAAACGTAACCATACCTTTAAGAGTTTTTACATGATAAGCACCGATGTGTTGAGTAATGCCTCCAGCTTCGCCTGAAGCTACACGAGTTTTCCTTATATAATCAAGTAAGGATGTTTTACCATGATCAACATGACCCATAACTGTAACAACAGGCGCGCGTGGTTTAAGCACTTCACCCACATCTAATCTTAAGTTTTCTATGAGGGCTTCTTCTTCTCTTGTATCAGATATTGCGACTGCGTTATGCCCAAGCTCTTCGATAACAAGGATTGCTGTATCCTGATCCAGGATTTCGTTAACCGAAACATTAGACCCCAAACTCATCAAAGTTTTAACAACAACAATTGATTTAACTGAGATTTTTTGTGCTAAATCAACAACGAGAATCTCTTTGGGAACTTCTACAGTATATGTAATCTTATCAACGGGTTTTTTGAATTTATGGATATTTTTTATTTTTGCAACCTTTGTGCCGGTTCGCAGTCGTGGCTTTTCCTCTTCATCAATCTCATCATCAACCGCTTTAAGCAAATCAACAATTTTATGCCTTGTTTCTTTTATTGCAGTTCGTTTTTTAGGTTTTTTCAGCTCTCCCTCTTTATCATCGTCAACAGAAGCTACTGTATAATTTTTTTGATATTTTTTTGATGGTTTTTCCAGTTCAGGAACTTCTTTTACCAAAACAGGATTATCGTTACTCTTGATTGGCTTAATTATTGTTTTTAAGTTATCTAATTGATCTTTTTCTACTGTGTCAGTTGAGGGGTTCTCTAGACTTTTACCATCTGATATCTCAGGTACCGTTCGTTGGTTTATCGAGGCTTGACGTTTATCTTCAGCATCAATAGAGACTGAATCAGATAATTTATCTGTATTTTCTGGTTGTTCAGTATCAATAGGCACCTCGCGCTTAACATAAGTCCTTTTTTTACGCACCTCGACATTAACTGTTTTTCTTCCAGCACTTGTTTTTAATGTACTAAGTGTTTTACGCTTGAGCGTTATTTGCTTTGGATCTCTTGATTTATCACTATTTAAGCTTTTTAAATAAGCTAATAGTATTTGTTTTTCTTCGTCTCCAACAACAGCATCAGCGTGATCTTGAGGCAGCCCGGCTTCTTTCATTTGATTAAGAAGACGATCCACGGGTATCCCTACAACATTGGCAAGTTCGCTTACAATAACGTTAGCCATTAATATTCCTCAATTTAAACTATTAGAGTTAACTCTTATTCCTCATCGGCGAACCAAGGAGCTCGGGCTGTCATAATGAGCTTGGCTGCTCTTTTTTCGTCTATGCCATCAATATCCAGTAGATCGTCAACTGCTTGCTCTGCTAAATCTTCCATTGATATAATACCTGAATTGGCTAAATTATCTGCAAGTTGCTGATCCATTCCTTCCATTTCAAGCAAATCTTCTGACGGTTTTTTAAGATCTTGATCGGGTGTAAGGGCCATAGTCAGCAAAGCATCCTTAGCTCTAGCTCTCAACTCTTCAACTAAATCTTCATCAAATCCATCTATATCTGCCATTTCTTCGAAAGGGACATAGGCAACCTCATCAAGGGAGGCAAAGCCTTCCTCGGCTAAAACACTAGCAATATCCTGATCTATGTCTAATTTTTCCTTGAATAAATCAATAAGAGTATGAACTTCTTTATCTTGCTTGCCTTGAGCCTCATCAATTGTCATAACACTTATCTTCCAACCAGTTAGTTCTGAGGCTAACCGCACATTCTGCCCGCTTCTTCCTATAGCCATTGCCAAGGAGGTTTCTGAAACCGCGACATCCATTGAGCTTGATTCTTCATCGACTACTATTGATTCAACTTCAGCTGGAGCCATCGAGTTAATGACAAGTTGGGCTGGGTTATCATCCCATAAAACTATGTCAATTCTTTCGCCATCAAGCTCATTAGAAACAGCTTGAACTCTTGCTCCCCTCATCCCTACGCATGCACCGATAGGATCGATTCTGCCATCATTTGTTTTTACTGCAATTTTTGCACGCGAACCTTGGTCTCTTGCAGCACCACGAATTTCGATTACTTGTTCAGATATTTCTGGCACCTCAATACGAAATAGCTCTATAAGCATCTCATTACATTTACGGCTGAGCAAAAGTTGTGGCCCTCTGTTTTCTGAATTAATACCCTGCAGTATTGCCCTAATTCTATCATTTACTCTAAAAACTTCACGACCTACTAATTCTTCGCGCGGTAAAATGCCCTCAGCATTATTTCCTAAATCAACAAGAATATTATCTCGTGTAACTTTTTTTACCGTACCACTCACCAGCTCACCAACTTGATCAATAAATAGCTCAACAACTAGAGCTCTTTCTGCATCTTTTACTTTTTGAACAATTACTTGTTTTGCCGTTTGCGCTGCTATTCGGCCAAATCCAACATCTTCGATCTT
>Ga0222719_10000326_pt1 | contig 48220 bp, 52 predicted proteins | sample C33_34DmetaG_FD_165039 | JGI IMG/M metagenome (GOLD analysis project Ga0222719, IMG submission 165039) | Estuarine water microbial communities from San Francisco Bay, California, United States - C33_34D | ecosystem: Environmental > Aquatic > Marine > Unclassified | place: USA: California...
CTCGGCTCTGTTCGGGAGCGAGATTCCTCAAGGGATCCGCACCGTCCCCGAGGCGCTCGCCTCTGTCCCCTTCCTTGAGCTGTACGACTACGCGAAGGCTCCCCTCTATGGGCGCTCTGGCCTCCTCGGCATGAGACAGGCAGGGATCCACACAACAGCCTCGCTCGCTGCTGATCGAGAGGGAGGCATCTCCCGCGCTCTTGACGCAATAGGCGCGGGCTTCTCTCTCGCCGTGCCGATCCTGGCTAGCAAGGGAGAGGAGCTCCCTCGCTCCCTCCTCCTCCGCGAGGAGAGCGGCCTTGAGCGTGAGGCGCTCCTCCAGTGTATCGACGGAGACGCGAACGACCTACGGATGCTCGACCCTTCGCCCGCTCCTGGCTTCTCTGGCCTCGCCGTGCTCCTCCGTCTCAAGCGATCGAGAGGAGCCGATCCCTCTGCTGCCTCTCGCTTCGCTCTCGCTCGCCACACTGACCCTGGCTATATCCCCATGGTTGGTGGCGGCTCCTATCGGTTCTCGCGCTCCTGAGCTCCTCCCTAGGGAGGCCTCAAGGCCTCCCGCTCCTCTCCTCCTCTCTCCTTCTCATGGCTCTCCCCTTCTCTCTCACCGCTCGCTCCCACTATGGGCACGATGAGGAGCTCGCCTCCTTCGCCTCTCTCGAGGAGGCAGAGGAGGCGCTCTCCTCCCTCCTCTCTGAGCTCGAGGAGGCCTCCCCCTCTCGCGCCTCCTTCCTTCGCTCCCTGGCCTCTCAGCTCGAGGCAGAGCTCGAGGCAGAGCTCGAGACAGAGGAGGAGCCTCTCGCGTGATCCGCTCCTATCGTCTCCCCTCTCGCTCCTCTCGCGCTCTCCTCATCGTCTCCCGCTCCTCTCCTCCCCCTGGCCTCCCCCTCCTCGCTCGCTTCGCCTCATGGCGCTCTCGCGAATCAGGATGGCTCTCTCTCCTCTCCCTTCGCCTCCCTGGCCTCTGGCTCCTCCTCCTTCGCTCCCTCCCCTCTCAAGCCCGTCTCAAGCGTATAGGCTACCCTCCCTGCTAACGGCCCCTTAGGCCTCTCCCATAGCCTCCCTCGCCCGTCTCCTGGCCTCTCAGGATGACGGGCTTCTCTGCGTCAGAGCTCCCGCTCTGGCTCTCGCGAGATGAGGGAGGGGGAATATCCCCTATTCGCATAGCGTCATAACGCAAGGCAAAGAAAAGCCGACCCGTAAGGTCGGCTTTTAAGGATCAGTCTAGGGAGAGATCAAGAGCCTCGAGCTCGGCGATCGTGGCTCTGACGCTAGCTAGCGTCTCGGCTGTTTTGCGCTCGCTCTCGCGGTGCTCTCGCTCGAGCTCGGCGAGGCGAGCGGCGAACAGGGAAGCGATCGATTCCATGGGAGGAGATGCGAGGGGATGCGAGACGGTCGCCCGTCTCATGCTGTACTATACCCGATAGTACGGCCGATTTCGCAATATTGTCACAATTCGTAACATAGCACGCTAGTACTAGTCCAGGGAGCAGTAGTACGGGAGTACTGGCCGTGGGGGCTGGGCATACCTCCAAAAAATGTGGCGCCAATTTTCATCTGGAAAATCGTCCCAAGTATTTATGCCTAGCCAAAACAAAAGCCCCGAAAGGGGCTTTGTTGATGCTTAGAAGATGGAGTGAGAACAGAGCGTGTCTGCAATCCAGGCTGAAACTAAGCGATGGTTAGCTGAAAGGAAAAATGAAAACGAGGCATTGCTCGTAAGATTTTGTGAAATCAGCGTAGTAATGAGCCAGAAGACAATAAGAGAGCAAGGCGATGCTTGCAATATGAGATGAAACTGGCGAAAAGAGGAGAGTTCTGGAAGGAGGTCTAAGAACGGAGTATAGTCCGTAAAACTAGCTGAGACCAGAAAAGAAGAGGCATTGTTGAAAGAATTACTAAGGTCAGCGCAAGGCTGAAAAAATACCTAAAATCAACAATGCCTCGTCAATATAGCATGCGTTTAGACGAGGAGGCTTTTCATTGCACTAAGCATAATGCGATGAGCCTGCAAGTAGGTTTTACGATGCTGACGGAATTCAGCCGTTTGCTCGGGGGTAAAGTTGTAATGGCTTAAAAGCTTACCAGAAGGCCCTGCCTTGCGCGTGTTCATTTTGCTTACTACATAGTTTTTAAAACCATGCCACATTACGTTGGAGCGAGCAATGCCACCGCGATGATGGTAAGGGCTAGTTGCGAGCTGAGTGCGCATTAGCCAGTTGATACCAGGAGGGCGTGATGTGTCAGGGCGAAGACGAAGCTCCCCTTCATCGTTAAGAAGAAGAGATGCGAGCGTATAGAGATGGGTAAGTTTAGGGCCTTGCTTATTGCCTTGTTTGGAATCAATGGCATAGAAGCTGCCGTCCTTTTTGCGATGGAGGAGGCCAAAGATTTCCTTGGTATCGTCTGGGACCATACTTGCCAAACGCTCTAAGTTGTCAAGAACAAAAGCAGTAATTTGATCCCCTTCAACTTTGTAGTCAAAACGACGAGCCACATTAAGGATGGCATTGGTTTCATCTTTAAAAGACCAACCAGCTTCACGCCAACGTTCAGCTACGAACGAACGAGGAGGGCGTTGTAAGCTTTGGCAAACAGAAGGCTCTTTAAGAAGATAGGCATGAATTGCTTCGGAATCAGCTTCATCGTTCTTTTCAACGAAGCCTGTTTGGGCGCGTGCTTTAGGCGTTTGACTTTGTGGGAAGAGGCGCAGATCAATGCCTAGAGAATAGGCCCGGCGATAGAAATCTTGGAGAGTTTCAGCATCGTACACCTGCGCAAGGCTCTTTTCAGTGCGAGCACAGCCGAGATGAGCGTATTCCACGCGGAGTTTAGATTTTGGAGGGCACCATTGTTCAAGACGCAGAAACTGGTCTGGGGAAAGGGAGCGATGAGTGGCACCATCGAAGACATCCCACATTTTGCCGCCAAAATCGGCAGTAATCAAGGACATGGTTAAAGGGGCTTGCTAAGGATGACTAGCCGAAAGTCAAGCTGAAAGCATTTAAAGATGCAAGCTGCTTTGAGAACGGCGTTGTCTTGTACAGCATAGTGACGATAAAACCAGTTACCACACGCTGAATCAAGCTCTCGTAGAGAGCGCAGATGAAGCGTCTCTCCTCAACAAGCCCCTCCAATGGAAGCGCCCCAAGGCGCTGGAATGACGCACAAGAACGCGCATTTTCCTTTCCATCGTTTTAGTAAGAAGCGGCCCCAAAAGGCCGCTGTTCAAGCTTTCTTAGATAGAAAAAGCAATTTTTAAGCCCTGTCTGGCACCGAGCACATTTTCAGCAACTCATTACTTAGGAACTGAGTCAGCCTTTTTTGTATTTCGCCCCTCGTTGGAGAAGCTCCGTCCTTTGGGGACTCCGCATTAAGGAGAGCATCGGGGCTTGTCTAGCCTTTTTGTCCATCACTTCGCGCTTTGGGCGCTCCGTTAGAGGAGAGATGCTCGGGAGAGGCTAAGCAAGGAGCTGAGTGATTCTTGACGGCACCTTGCCTACGTTTATCGTATCTCGTGGTGTGGCTCAAATGTGGGCTTTTTAGTATCGTGGCGATACAAAAGCCAAAATTTCTACAGAATTTCTTAACAATTCAATGGAAGCGTGAGCATTTGCGAAGAATGTATTAAATAATGCATGCACAATTTGCAATAACAACTAGCGTGGTAAAACTATGAGCTATTGCTATGTGGGGAGTCCCTGAAAGGCAGCCTTTCGTTTATGGAGGCGTGAAGCTTTGGCCGTGCTTCAGCAGACCAGAATTTCAATGGTTTGCAGCAATAGACGGCTCTCCTCATTACTTCCGTAGCCTTAACGAAGCGAAGCTGTTTATTAAAGATTTAGTCTCAAACGAGGATCCTGAGAACTTGTGTGACTAAAGGAAAATTCCCCTTTTCCATCGTCCTGTTTGAGCTAGCCTGCCTAAGTTGATCGCGCCCCGCTGAGCGGGGCTTCGTTGTCTTATGAGCCTGAAAGAGAAAGCAAAATGTGAGCCGATTGCACGGACTGGGCGAGTGCAAGATTGGCTTGATAATCCTGAAGGGCGCCTAGCCGTTAGCTGCACTACGTTTGTCGTAGAAGATTCAATGGAAGGGCCAGATGGCATTGAAGCTTCTTGGCGTTTTGTAAGTCATGCTCTCCGCAACGCTGCTGGAGCTGCTGTTAATTTGTCAAAGCTTCGCCCCAGGAATTCTGAAAATGGTCGTGGCCTCACTGCTAGTGGTCCAGTGAGCTTTGCTGGCTTATACAGCAAGCTAAATGAAGTGCTGCGTCGTGGTGGCGCGTTTAAGAATGGCGCTGTTACTTTGCATCTTGATTATGACCATCCCGACGCCATTGAATTTATCAATGCATCACGTAGTGAGCTTCCGTGGGTGAAGCGTTCTTTGACTGTTGACGAACAATTCCTGGAAAAAGCCTCTCCTGAATTGATCAGTGCATTGCTCAAGGGAATTGGCAATGGAGATATGTGGCTCACGAAAAAGCGTTTTGATAAAAATGGCGAGCGTATTTGGCCTAATGTTTGTGAGGAAATTTGGCTAAAGCATCGCGGCACTTGTCTATTGCAGCACGTAAATCTTGGTGCATGCACTCTTGACAATTTGCAAGGTGCTTTTATTGAGGGCATGCAGCAATTGGTTGATCTCCATCCAAATACTGGCGTGGGTGACACCGGTGAATACCTTCCGCCTTCCATTGATAAACAAGTGGGCCTTGGCGTGCTTGGCCTAGCTAATTTCCTTGCCATCCATGGAATTAGCTATGAAGATTTCGGCAATGCATTGAATGCTTATTTAGCAGAAGATGCTCGTGATTGGACAGACTATTGGAGTCAAACTCTTTCTGGAGAAGCCGTATGGCAATTGGATCAGGGCATTCAGAAAGCTGCAGAAATTGCTCGTGAGCATGGAATGGAGCGGGCGTTCTGCATTGCCCCCACTGCATCGTGCTCCTATCGCTATCTTGATTCTCGCGGCTTTACTACTGCCCCTGAAATTGCCCCTCCCATTGGTCGCATTGTTGATCGTGATTCGGGAACGTTTGGCGTGGAGAGTTTTGACTATGGAGAAGTGGAGATTGCTGCTGAAGTGGGCTGGGAAACTTTCTTCAAGGTAGCCAATGGTATTGTTTCTCTTTATCAACGCACTGGCCTTTTCCATGGTTACTCCATGAATACTTGGGGAGATTTGGTTACTTACGATGAAGCGTTCCTATGTGATTGGCTAGAATCTCCTCAGACGAGCATCTACTACAGTCTGCAGGTTCTTCCAGACATGCAGCGTAAAGATGACGCATATGCTGCTCTTGATGAAGACTTTAAGAGCATGTTTGGTTTCAACGATGATGCCAAAGATGCTTCTGAAAGTTGTTCATTAGATGGCGGTTTTTGTTCTAGTTGTGCTGAATGAAAACGGGGCCTTTTGGCCCCTTTCTTGCCTGATTTCCCTTCGCATTGTTTATTGAAATGACTGTTGCAAGCCCCTACCTTAATTTGCTCACCAAGAAGCGCTCTTGGCAGCCCGTTGCCGTAGCCAAGGGGCAAGTCACTGAAGGAGCTGAGGCGACGCTGTTCAAGGCACTTGCGCTGCGCCATCTAGAGATTCCTGTGAAGGAGCTGCTGGAGCAAGGCATGCAGCGTGAGCTTCCTTCAACGCCTGGCATCATTGAGACGCTGCGTTCCAATCAAGAGGATGAAGATCGCCACTTGGACGCATTGAACTACGTGGCTGACGCCCATGGCACGGACGAGAAGGCTGAAAAGGAAGTGATGAACATTTTGAAAGCATGGAATGAGCATCCTGCCCACCCCATTCTCAAGGCAGGCATCATGGAGCGCTCTATTTTCTTTGTGGCACTTCCGTTTTTCCGTCAAACTGGTGACGTGGGTATGCGCACTGTTTCACAAGACATCAGCAGGGACGAAAGGGTTCACACGGTGGCTAATGCCATGGTGAGCAAGGAGCTGGGCGAGAAAGAAAGCCAAAGTCTTGATAAGCTTCGTGCTGCCACTGCTGCATGGCTTTTCGATGATCTTGGCGCATCGTCCAACCAATGGCTGAATAAGGACTTTTGGCTGCGTCAGTCAAAGAGCTTGTTTTGGACTGGTAAGGCTCCCGATATGGCAGTAAGTAGGAACAGCAGGGCGATTGCTTTCTTCGAAAGCGCGAATAATTCGTTGCCTATGTATTCTTAGACACCCTTTCTCTATTTACCTAAGTACCAAGGCGCCTTTCGGGGCGCCTTTTGCTATGCTTGTCAAGTCCCCGCTCTGCTCTGCATCGGGCTCAAGTCCTGCCTCGGCAGGCCAGGAGGGTTGATCGCCTCCTGAGCGCCCCTAAGCCTCTCAACGATGCTCAAACATGGGGCCTTCTGGGAGGCTAAGACAGCGCTAGGCCAATAGCCTAGAAGAGCTGGGTGCAATTCCTGGCCCTCTCGTTCCAGTAGACTGAATGCCCTCTTCCGTTGATCATGGCTCGGTTTCGCATTGTTCAAAAGCCATCAGTGATGGATCCACGTCGGCCAATGTATGAAGTGCAAGAAAAGGAGCTTTGGTGGTGGAATTTTCGTAACGTGTTTAACGATTTAAATGAAGCTGAAGAATGGACCGTCCAATTAATTGAAAGTCTTGAGCGGCCTTTTGTAAAAACTCGCGTGGTGGGCGAGTATAAATAATGAGCGCTTTCGTTACCAGTGACACGCATTTTGGTCACGCCAAGATGATTGATTTTGTGCGTCCCGATGGCGAACCGCTGCGTCCATTTGCATCGTGTGAAGAAATGGATGAAACAATTATTGAACGATGGAACGCAAAAGTAGGCAAACGTGACACTGTTTACCATCTTGGGGATGTGGTTATTCCTCGTGCATCGCTAAAGCTTCTTTCTCGTCTTAATGGAAGAAAAATTCTCATTCGTGGGAATCATGATCAAGGGGCGCTGAAAGATTATTTGCCATATTTTGAGGATGTGCGAGGAGCGTTCTTCCATCCCTGCGACAGCACTTTTCCTGGCGGCTTAATCTTTACGCATGTTCCCGTACATCCATCTTGCCTTTCTGGGCATTACACGGGCAATGTGCATGGTCATTTGCATTGTCATCGTATTCTGGATGACAAAGGGCAAGTTGATAAACGCTTCTTCAATGCCTGTCTGGAAGTAAATAATTTTTCTCCAGTAGCATTTGAAGATATAAAAGAATTTTTCCGCCGTGGACGAGCGCAGGACGTTCAACACGCCCATTAGGGAGCCATGGAATGCTCCCATTCATCAAATTCTTAAAGCCGTGGATACTCACATGGCCTTGTATTTTGCCTGTAGAGACCCTTGGCATTTAGAGAAAGCCGCTATGCTCAGGGCTTATCTTCATGAGCTAAAAACTTACATCCATGCGAAGGAAGAAAGTGTGGCGGATATGGGCGAAAGCTCTCGGAGAGAAGGCGGGGAAACATGATCGAGAGGCCGATACGATTGCCATCGTTCGTTCATTTATTTTTGCTTCCTATTTGATTACCAATATTGCCATTGTTGCGAATGCTTGGCGCCATTGGAATGACAATGAGTGTATCCAGCAGGCTACAAAAAAGGAGAGCCTTGGCTCTCCTTCCCTGCGCTAACGCCTTTTCTCTTTGAACAGCAAGCAAATGCCGTGAAGGGTTGAAAGGCGTGTTGGCTTCAAAATGTTACCACGGCGACGGCTCAAAACCAATGAGGTTTAGGCACGTAGGCAATACCACGGTAGACAAGCGAAGCATGTTGAGCTTCGCGCAGACGAGCAGCTTTTTGAATCTGCTCTTTAACGAGCTGGAGGACGTTCATGACGGTTCCCGATAAATCGCCGCCCGTTCCATCGGCGATGAATCTGCAGCCCTAAGGCCGAACGTCTCTTTAATCTAGCAATGGTGTGAAGAGGAAAGGAGCTGAGGGCAGGGCTTCAATCTGCCTTTATACAGCATTTAACCATGAGTTGGCTCATGGCCTTTGCTCTTCTTTAAGCAGCATCCCCCGATACTGCAGAACGCTGGCCAGCGTGCTTCGCGAAAGCTTTGAAATCATAACACGATGCGGCTCAGGCGTCATATTCTCTTAAGCTTTCATCGCCATGATGGTCTGGCATGTAATCGTCATCAGTGGCCTCCGCTTCCCATGCGCGTTCAAGCTGCTCTTCTTCTTTCAGGCGTTTGGCATGGGCTTTTAGCTTTGGAAGCAAAGTAGGAATGTATAGATGTTCAGCAGCAAGAAGCTGGAGAGAGGTTTGCTTGCTAGTTGGGGCATTTTCTAATAGTGCTACGAGGAATTTGGTTTCCTGCATAGTTAATTTGCAATAAGTCACTTCATGACAGAACTATTGTTTGAAAATCATACTAGAGAAAATGATTACGAAATAAGGCTTTCAATCCAGCCAATGTCGTCGTCTTTACTTGCAGCGAGAATGGCGCCTGCCATTGCAAACGCCAAGTCATCAATGCCAGTAGCTTTACCACCAGTCACGCTCCATTGTCCACTTGGTTTGTAAATGACAGTCAAATTCTTGAGCTGCATAATTGCTTTTTCATGGCGATAGATATTGATTTGCCCTGCATTGAAAAGCTCCCGCATTTTGCTAAATGCCTTCATCTTTGAACTAACTGTCCAAGTGAGTTCGGTGATGGGCAGGTCGCTAGCCAGACTTTGAATGGTGCCAGCGCTATTGAACTGGTCCATTACGATTGTGTCGAAAACGTACAGACGGTGCTGCTCTTTAATCCAATCTTCCACTGCATTGATATTAACTTCCATCCTTCCATTGATTTCAAAATCAGCAACGAAAGAATGAAACTTGTCTACAACTAATGTGCCGTTTTCGTAGTGAACAATACAAGCAGTGTAATCGTCACGGCCAACGCCACCACGGGCGGGGTCAAGGGCAAGGACGTAAGCTCCCTGGAATTCAGGGCGTGGTGGTAATGCTGCGCGGCGATCATCAATACAAGCATCAATTACATCGCTATTGACTAGCGCCGAAAGATTAGAAGCAAACTGAGCTCCATATTCCACTTTAAATTTTTCGGGATCACGCTGTCTTTCTGTGTCAAGAAACTCTTGCGAAATATTTGGGTTCATCTCCCACGTTGGGAGATTCACTGCTTGCATGAAAGGAAATCGTCCTGATGATGCCTCTTTGAAATGTTGATAGAAGATGCCGTCAGTGAGCCATGGAGAAGATAGTTCAAGGATGCGTCCTTTGCCTCCGAACTGAGCAATGGCAGGAGAAAGTGCGTCGTAAATACCACGTCCTCCACTATTTGCATCGCCTTCAGTGGCAAATGCAAGCTCGTCAAATACTGCTCCAGCGCAAGCAAGACCACGAGCGGCCCTGCCTGATGTGGGAATGGCTTTGAATACGCAATTATTGCTTAGTTCAATGATGTCGGCAGTTTCACGGACAATTTCTTGGGCAAAGGGACTTTCAATAATTAGTTGGCGAATGTTGTTAAGAGCAATGCGAGCCTGGTCTTGACTGTTTGCCACAGTCACCACATACCATCGTTCCCCTTTTCTAACTTTTCGACGATATTCCTCTTCTAAAACAAAGCACATATAAAGACAAGCAACTGCAGCCATTAATGTTTTGCCGCTCCTTCGTCCCAATGCCCATACGGCATGCGATTTTCCTGGCTGGAAGAATTCATCCAGAATACGAGCTTGAGAAGGATAGAGTTCTAAGCCAAGCGCATGTTTTGCGAATTGACTACAAGTGAGATTCATTTCAAAAGCGCCAGTGGCCGTAGTTTAGTTTTTGGAAAGAAATAAGCAGGGCGTCCACCTGCTGGATCTTTCTTCCATTGTTCCTTCATCGCATCTTTGCTATTAATCCAGCCATGGACAAACGTAGTGCGATTTTCAATTGTGACAAGCACCAATATCTTACTTGGACTTTCATCAAGTTGAACTATTAAATCGTAATAGTGACGAGAGCGAGTTTTAACGTCAATATTGGGAGGAAGATCGGAGGATCCCCGTTTTGCTTCTGTCTCTTGGTAGAGCTTATCCTCCATTCCAAGCAATGCTGCCACGGCCATTTCCCCTGCTGCACCGAGCAAATGATATTGCAAAGCTAAATTTCCCCTTTCCGCTCCATTGTTCCGCCCTTTCCTGCCCTGCTTCTCATTAAGCGCTTGCCTGCGGAAGGCTTCAGCACGAGCACGTTGGCGCTGTTCTTCCGTAAAAACAAAGGCAATGGGTTCTGGCATGTGCATAATGGCCAGTTTGTCAAGCCAATGTATCCAGCTTTTAGACTAAAAGCAATACAACACCGCCATTAGCGTTGGTTATGGAAGGCGAAGCAATTGATTTGGGCCATGCTACGGCAGGTGGCATCCGTGCAGATGGCCTTCAGAACGTCCTGATTGGCATGGGCACTGGCCGAGACAAGGGCCAGTACACTAAAACCACTGCTACAGTCTTCCTTGCGCAGGAGGAGCTTGAAAATCTCTATGGAGAATGGCTTCCTCGTCGCATTGTTGACATTTATGCCGATCAAGCCACTCGCAAAGGCTTTAAAGTGTTGTTTGGTGGTGACGGCGTAAGAGCCGAAGAAGTGCAGGGCATTGAGCAGACGATTGAAGACCTCTACATCCTCGAACATCTCAACCTCGCAGCCAAGAACGCCCGCCTTTATGGGGGTGCTTGTCTACTTCTTTTTATTGACGATGGGCGTCCCGCTTACATGCCTGTCGATAAACGTAACATCCGTCGCATTGAAGAAATTGAATGCCTTGACCGATGGCAAATTGCTCCAGTCATCAACGAAGAAAACTTATACGACTATTCAAAAGCCACTTATTATCAGATCATCTCTGGAGATTTAATTAACGAGCCAACGCTTACTTACATTCATAAAGACAGGATTTTGCGCTTTGATGGGGACTGGCTCCCCTATCGCATTCGTCAAAGGAATTATGGATGGGGCATGAGCAGTTTGCAAACTGTTTATGACAGTTTCCGTCATTATTGGACGGGCCTAAACTCTGCTGCCACGCTTTTGACGGAGTTTGACATTTTCGTTCATAAAGTGAGGGGCTTGGCTGCAATGTTGGCGGCTGGCAAGGAAAGCTCCATTCGTGATCGCTTGCAAGTGAATGATATGAGCAAGAGCATTTATCGCGGCTATGCGATTGATGCGGAGAAAGAAGAGCTTGAATTTATTAGCCGCAACTTTGGTGGTATTGGGGAGATCTTAGAAAAGCTTCGCGTGGACATTATTGGCGCCAGCAAAATTCCTCATACAGTGCTCTTTGGTGAAAGCCCTAGTGGTCTTGGCTCCACTGGTCGTAGCGAAGAGCGCGATTTTGCAAAGATGCTTTCTGACTATCAGAGCGTGCATTTTAAGCGGCCCATGAAGAAGCTGCTTGAATACATCATGCTGAGTAAAGAAGGGCCGACCAATGGAGAGGTGCCAGATTCGTGGCGCATTCAGTTCAACCCATTGTTTGAGCTGAATGAGCGTGAAATGGCTGACGTAAGGGCTCGTGTGGCGGCTGTAGATGGTCGCTACATCCAACTGGGTGTCCTTACGCCTAAGGAAGTAGCAGACGCCCGTTACGGCGGTTCTGAGTGGAGCATGGAACTTACGCTTGATCCGTCAGTGGAACGCGCTAATGAAATGCCTGTTCCAGAAGGGGGTGGTTCCACTCCTGAACGGGGTGGTCTGGCGGTGCCTCCTGGCGGGCGTGATCCAATGAACGAAGAAAATGGCACGCTTCCCATGGACGGAAGTCGTGAAGTGCAAGATGCTGCTGGCCTTTATCTCCCGCGCGATCTGGAGAAAGTACGTGGCGATGTTGAATTCACCGACAAGGAGCTTCATAAACAAGCAGTGGCAGCAGCAAAAGCCAAATTCAAGGAATGGCCCAGTGCTGTTGCTGGAGCCTATGTGACGCGCAAGTACAAAGATTTGTACAAGCGCAAGCATGGTTCAATGGAAGGGGCATTCAAGGGCAAGAAGCAAACTGCCGAATATTTCAAAGAAGATGCCATTGAGCCCTTGAAAACCAGCGGCCTCATCCTCGCTGATATTGATGAAGCTGCTCTCATTGATGAGGAAGACATTTCTGCTGCATTGAATCAATGGAAAGAAGAAGCGCCGGAACGTTTTAAGGACATCCTGGAGGCCGAGGATGTACAGCCTGAATAATCTCGCTCAATTCTCTAAAGCGATTGTTCGCTTTGATCAATCGTCGTGGCGTTACGATCCAATTAGCGGGAGGTATCGTGGCGCCAATGGACGATTCCTTAGTGCGAAGGCAGTGGAAGCTCTTGTTGATGGACGTATTGACAAGCTTGGTCGTGAGCTTCGGCGTTTTACGCGCATGCTTGCCGATGGCAGCATCACTTTAGACCAATGGCAAAGTAGCGTCAGGGAAGCCCTTAAGCTTGTGCATGTACAGGCAGCGATCATTGGCAATGGCGGACGCGAAACCATGGGAGCAGCAGATTGGGGGCGCATCGGGCAGCGTCTCCGCGTGGAATATGCTTACCTACAGGGTTTTGCTAATGATCTTCTGGGCAATCGCGTTTCTGTTGCCCAGTCTCTTGCTCGTATCCAGCTTTATGCTCAAAGTGTACGCGGATCTTTTTGGGAAGGAACTTCAATTCGGCAAGAAAAGCAAGGATATAGCTTGATGCGCCGCATTCTTGATTCGCAAGCAAAACATTGCCAAGACTGTCTCGATTATGCTGCACGTGGCGTTGTCCCCCTTGGAAGCCTTCCTCTTCCTGGGCAACGTTGTGCTTGCCGAGCAAATTGTCGCTGCAGCGTCAAATATTTTCGCCAGCAAGCGCCAACTGTGCAAGTGTAATTCTGGCTTGTAGTATTGGGCAAGCTTATTTTGTCCAATGGCGAAAATACTGTATTGTGCTGACGCTTTTGTAGAAACAGGCTTCGGGCGAGTTGCGCAGTACTTGCTGCCTGCTCTTGCCGAAAAGCATGAAGTGGTAGTGCTTTCAGTGAACTATCACGGTGACCCTCATCCCGAAGCACAAAAATACAAAGTGTATCCAGCCATGTTGCATGGCTCTGATCCATTTGGCTCCCATCGCATTGCCGATATCATTCGCCGAGAAAAGCCTGATTTGGTATGGGTGACAAATGATATCTGGGTGGCTATTCAACTATGGGAGCGAGCGAAGGCGTTAAAAGAAGAGTTTGGATTTAAATGGTTTGTCTACACTCCCATTGATTCTTATGGACTATTCCCTGAGCTAAAAGCTCAAATGGAGGGATGGGATGGCATTGCCACGTATACGCAATTTGCGAATAACGAATTGAAGCTTATGGGCTGGGACAAGCCTATTGACATTATTGGCCATGGTACTGATTTTGAAAAATTCTTTCCGCTTAATAAGCAGCAATGCCGAAAAGAGCTAGGCGTACCAGAAGATGTGTTTGTTGTCTTTAATGGCAACAGGAACCAGCCACGCAAGCGTATTGATCTCACGCTTAAAGCTTTCATCAAATTTGCCAAGGACAAAGACGATGCTCGTCTGTGGCTCAACATGGGCAAAAAAGATTTGGGATGGGACATAATTCCTTTATTCAAGCGTCTTGCCCGCGATGAAGGCTATGACCCAACTGGAAAGATAATTCTCACGAGCCCACATTTTTCAGTGGACAATTGCCTTTCCATTGAACAATTGAACAAGGTGTATAACGCAGTGGACGTTGGCATCAACACTTGCATGGGTGAGGGCTGGGGCCTAGTTAATACAGAACATGGTTCAGTTGGCGTGGCGCAAGTGGTGCCGGATCATACGAGCCTGGCTGAAATTTTTGATGAACTGCCGCGCATCTTTTGTAACGCTGCTGAAACTGACAGGAACTATGGACTTGAACGGCTTCTTCCTGATCCTGAAAGCGCTGCAAAGATCCTCACTTATTACTACGAAAATCGTGATGCGCTAAAGAAAGACGGGCAATGGTGCGCAAGGCGCTTGCGTGAAGAGCCATTTACTTGGCCTTATATTCAGCAGCAGCTTCTTGATGTAGTAGAGCGCACGCTAAATGCAGCGGCTCCCGAGCCTGAATTCAAAGGATTTGGCACTCCCGCAAAAATCAATTAATCATGCAAGTTTCACAAATTTTTCTTTCTACTAATTCATCAGAAGAGCTTAGCCCTTTCTTGAGGCACGCCACTGGCACCATTGATGCATGTTTTCCCGAAGCAAAGCATGTCATTTATAACAGCGATTCGCTTCGCGCTTTCATCGCTGATAACTATGAAGAAGAAGTGCTGTGGGCATACGATACGCTTAAGCCATTTTCTTACAAGGCGGATCTTGGACGCTTCTGCCTGTTAAATAAACTAGGGGGCTGGTATTTTGATATTGGCGTGAGAGCTTTTAATGGAGTGGAGTTGGGAGATCGAATTAAGTTTTTAGCTTTTCGTGATATCCAGCGTTTTAGTTTTACAAGCTGGGCTTGCGCCACAACTGTGCTCTATTCCAAGCCTGATAACCCTGCTTTGCAAACTGCCATTGAAATGATTGTGGCAAATTGCATTGAGAAATACTACGGCATCACGCCATTATGCCCTACTGGTCCGACTTTGCTCGGCAAGGCATTGGCTTGTAATGGTAGCGACGCTGATTTTGTTTACGGCGACTACCTTGAACTCACCCCTACGCATGGTCAAAAGAATAGAGCTTTTGTACTTCCTGATGGCACGATCATGGCATGGAGCAAGCCTGCAGGCGGTGGCGATTTGAAAGGGCTTGGCGCAAAGGGTGTTAATAATTACAATGAACTGTGGCAGGCCCGTCAAGTGTATGACTGATCGCGACGATACTATTTATGCAGTTTGTATTCCGGGCGAAAAAGTACGCTATACGGCTCAGTCTCGCATTGTCCCCATAATGGGAGGCGCGTATGCATTGTCAAAAGAAAAACGGGAAAAACTTAGAAAAGAAGATTATGTGTTCGATAACGAAGGAGCTTTTCTTTCTTCGTTAAATGATCGCTGGGGAGAGTTATCTTGCATACATTGGATGATTCTTAATGCCAGTGAAGACATTATTGGTAACGCACAATATCGACGCAATTGGGTGGAACCTAGTGGTGAATGGTACTCCCCTGAGACTTTGTATGTGCCAGAGCCCGCTCAATTTTCTTGCTCTTTAGAGCAACAGTTTTATGGCGGGCATTCGGCGTTTGATGCTCCTGCTATTACGCGCGAATTTGCAGATACTGGCAAATGGTTATTTACGCGAGAAGAAATTGATTATTTATGGTCTCAGTCGTCTTTTATTGGATGCAATATGGCGCGAGGCAGCAGGCGTAATTACAAGCATTTTATGACTGTTTTATTTACAGGGCTTGTTCCAATCTGGGAAAAGCACAAAGAACATTTTCTTTCCATTGAAGGTTACGATAAGCGAGCTATTGCATTTATTGCTGAACGCCTTATTACTGGCATGATTCTATGCCGAGACAGAATTCTTCCTGAGATTAACATTGCCACAGCTCCCATCTCATTTATCCCTTAATCATGGCTCACAAAGAACAATCTGATTACATTGCTTCAGTTAAAGAACAGTTTTCTTCTTTTTTCCATGGAGGAAGAGTATTGGAAATTGGCAGCTTAAACATTAATGGAACAGTGCGCAAATTTTTCAACGCAGAAGAATACATTGGTGTAGATGTTGGAAACGGCCCTGGCGTAGACGTTGTGATTAGCGGCCATGAATATGACGACGATAAGCTTTTTGATTGCACCATTTCTTGTGAATGCTTTGAGCACAATCCTTACTGGGCAGAAACGTTCGCCAACATGGTGAGACTGACCAAGAATGGTGGTCTTGTTATCTTTACTTGCGCAACCACTGGACGCCCAGAGCATGGCACTGAAAGAACGACGCCACAAGATTCCCCGTTAACCATTGCAAAGGGCTGGTCATACTACCGCAATTTGACGCGAGAAGATTTTGAAGAAGCTTTTGAATTTGACAGCATGTTCAGTCAAAAGTGTTTTAGCCTTAATAGCAGCTCTTGTGATTTGTACTTCTGGGGAATCAAAAAATGACCAAGAAAGAAAAGCAGGCAAAAATTCGCCTTGTCATGAAAGAATTTAAGAGTGGCAAGCTAAAGAGTAGCAGCGGAGAGAAAGTAACAACTCCGGCCCAGGCATTAGCGATTGCGCTTTCCGAAGCTGGCATGTCGCGTAAGCCCAAGAAAGACCAAAGCGACGAATACTATATGGGCTTCTTCAAGGAGATTGCTGGAGAAGAGGAAGAGGAAGGGGAAGAGGAAATGGATGAAAGTGCAGGTGAGGCCCGCTGTCGTGGCTATCTAAAGACTGTTGCGAAGAATAAAAAAAAGAACTAAGGGGAGACGCTGAGAGCTTCTCCCCTCCTGCTGGTGTTAGAACTGCGGCACGTCGCGGCCTTGAGTTGCGTAAGAAACACGGCAAAGGGGGGTTAAGTACGCAGGAGGCGGGAAAGCAGGGAATTGGTAGTGGCGTGGCGAGGGCTAGTAATTTAGCTAGTGGTGACAAAATTAGTTTTGCCACTATTAAGCGCATGGCCGCATTTTTCTCTCGCCATGAAAAGAATAAAAGCGGGGGAGAAGATGATGCTGGTTATATTGCATGGCTCCTATGGGGAGGTGATGCTGGTAGGGCGTGGGCTAATCGCATTATTAAGATGGTGGAAAGTCGCAATAAAGACCAATGAGCGAATACGTGCGTGTCATTGAAGAAGAAGACGAAGGCATTGGTCTGCTGCAGGCATTGTCTATTCTTTCTGCCAACGAACACCGCAACACTTCACGATGGGAGCTAGTAGAAAAACAATGCTTTAAGAATGGCCGTCTTGACGAGACTCATATTTATGTGATGAGCGTTTACGACAAGCCTGATGAGCATTTTGAGCCAACCAAGTTTCTTACGTTTGAAATTGAAGCAATGGCCAAGTCATATGTCATGGAAGGCATTGAAGCTCAGCTTTCTTCCATTCGCGACGACGATGATGATGATGATTGATTAGTTGTTTTCTTGATAATCGGCAGTTATTAAGAAATCAATTAATTTTTGCAATAAATGATGGATAGCCCATCAGCCATAGCACGCTGACGTCGTAGAGACCGCTGAGTGTGACAATTTGCACGACAGACGGCTCTGTTTGCCCTTTTTCTATTCGGCAATAGGTGGATTGACCTATGTGAAGCGCTTCTGCCGCGTCTCGCTGAGATAGGCCATTGTTTAATCTGGCATCTTTAATGCGCGATGCAATAAGCATGCGCCTTTGGTGGTGAGGCAGCTTCATGCCATTGACAGTGCTTGCTAAAAATCTCATGACATCGCGTGCTTGCTAACTTTCCATCCCTTGATCTGCTTAAGCCTGCCGTTAATCACATCGTAAACATGCGCTCGGTTTATGTCGTGCTCCCTGCAGAATTCCCGCAGGTTTAAGGTGACATGTATAGACCCGCTGGGCGAAGTGAAGTGGTAAAAGTAGCCGCGAGATCCAGCGCACAAAGATTTAATCCATTTTTGCTTTCTGTTTGCTTTCTGTTTAATAGTTAGCCTTTCCGTCGTATTTCCTCTCCAAGCAAATTTGGATGTAGTTTGCTTGGCTTTATTTGCAAAATGTGGATTTATATCCACTTCATAGTATTGATGTAATTTTACTTCCGCCTCAAGAGCCTCTTGTTCTGTATTAAATACTTCAAGAATTATTTTGCACGTGGGCTTGAATGTTTTATCGGTGTAACTTCCAAAGTAGTTAACATCATTTTCTGGGGGCACGTTTGACGAGCGCTTGCCAATATAGCCACGCCCCCACTGCTCGTAGGAGTAATAGACATAGTGCCACTTTGCGCCCATTGATCTATGTTTGAATCATGGCCTGAATGCTAACACATTCTTTGGTTTATTATGTAAATATGGACTTCCAAAACGGCTTCCGTTACGATGTTTCCACCATCCAGAACTACGAGTTCACGGATGAGGGCTATTTGCGCGTAAAAGCGCGAATTGCCCGTACTGGTATTCAGTCGTATACAGATGCAAGTGGCGGTGTCCGCTTGGAGTATAGGCCCGAGGACGAAGTGGCTTCGCAAGAAGCCCTTGATAGTTTTCGGGAGAAGTGCGTAACCAAGGAGCATCCTCCGGTGCTGCTTGATGCCGCCAATACGAAAGACTATGCAGTTGGTTTTACCAGTGCAGATGTCTCATACTCTGATGGCTTTGTTGAAAGCACTCTGACTGTAACCGACAAGGAAACTATTGATTCAATCATGCGTGGAGACGTGCGTGAAGTTTCATGTGGTTATAAAGTTGATTACAGTCCAGAGCCTGGCGTTACGTCTGACGGCCAACATTATGATGGCATTCAGCGAAACATTCGTGGTAATCACGTTGCCATTGTCAACAGGGCTAGAGGTGGGGCGCAGGTGCGCCTCATGCTTGATTCAGCGGATGCCGCTGTCAACGATTTAATCACTCCCCAAAAGGAACAAATTATGTCTGCAAACATTGTGTTTGACGGCGTTTCCTTTGAGGCGGATGCAGCTCTTGCGGCTGCCATTGCTGCTGAGCGTGAAGACGCAAAAGGCAGCTACGCCGAAATGAAGCGTCGTTATGAAGACGCCATGGCCGAAGCCTCCAAAATGAAGGAAGAAATGGACGCCATGGAAAAAGAAATGAAGGGCAAAATGGACGCTGCCGAAGGCCGCGCCGATGCCCTGGCCGAGCAAGTCGAAGAACTAAACGGAGAGCTTGCTGCTGCCAAGGAAATCAATCTTGATTCCATGGTAGAAGAGCGTGTTGCTCTCATTGAAAAAGCAAAGCCTGTGCTTGATGCTGCCTATTCCTTCTCTGGTAAAGATGCTCGTGAAGTGATGGTGGATGCTATCAAGGCAGTGCGTGGTGATGAGCTCGATCTTTCTGAGAAGAGCGATGACTACGTGCAGGCAATGTTTGACACTCTTTCCGAGGGTCGTTCTGACTCTGCCACCACTGATGAGCTGCGTAAAGCCGTAGCTTCCATTGCTTCTCCAATGTCTGCTCCTTCTTCCTACATGGAAGCTCTGCAGAATGCTTGGAAGAAGCCCCTTTCCATCTCCAAGGAGGCTAAGTAATCATGGCCGTAACTTTTACTGCTTCGGGCTCGCCCACAGCAGGTGGTGTGCAACAGACTTATGCTCTGGAGCATGACGCACTGCTCGAAGGTCAACTGTCCGACATTCGTGATAACACTATTATCACCCGCGTTAACGAAACCGCCGTTGTCATTCCCTTTGGTAATGGCGTGGTGTATGACAGCACTGGTACTGGTGGTACTGGCGCCAAAACTCTTTCTGCCTCCGGCGACACCTTCCTGGGCGTGAACGTTCTCACTTATGTGGACGAAACCGCTCTGGATGCCAACAGCCGTCCTGGCGTGAAAGTGGATCAACTGATGAACGTAGCTAGCGAAGGTGCAGTTGCCGTGTATGTGCATGGTGCTGTTAATCCTTCCACTGCAGTTCGTGTGATTCACACTGCTACTGGCGTCAAGTACGCTGGCCGCTTTAACAATGCTGCCATTGCTGGCAAAACTGCTGTTCTGTCGAATGCTCGCTATCTCACCACTACAACTGGTGACGGTATTGCCATTCTGGAACTGAACGGCCCCTCGTTCACTCTCACTGGCGATTCCTGATAGGAGGTCTTAACCATGTCTGAATTCCGTATGGATGATGCGGGTCTGTTCCTTGAGCGCCAGCTTGAGTACATCCGCCCCCAAGTTTTTGAAGTGCAGTATGCGGATATTAAATATCCGACCATTCTGCCTGTTACCAGTGAAGCTGGTCCTGGCTCCCAGACTTTCACCTATCGCATCATGGACTCCACTGGTGAGTTCAAGCTGATTGCTGATGCTGCTGATGATCTGCCCCGTGCCGACATCAGCCAAGTTGAGAAGAGCATCAACATCCGCTCTTTTGGTGGTTCGTTCGGTTACACCGTACAGGAACTGCGTGCCGCTCAAATGGCCAATATTGCTCTGGAGCAGCGCCGTGCTGCTGCTGTGCGCCGTGCCTATGAGGAGAAAGTGGAAGATGTGGCGATGTTCGGTGAGAGCAGCGTCGGTCTGGCTGGTTTCTTCAACAATTCCACCGTGGATGTTGTTGCTGCTGATAAGTGGTTCACTGATAGTGGCACCACTGCCCAGGAAATGCTGGAGCTGTTGAACTATGGCGTGAGCGCTATCATCAACGCCTCTCAGATGAAGGAAACTCCTGATACTATCCTCATGGCTTATGAGGATTACAACAAGGTCAGCACCACTCGTAACTCTGATTCTTCGGACGTTACCGTGCTGGAATATTTCCTGCGTACCAATCCTTACATCCGTAATGTTGAGCCTATCAACCAACTGGATGCAAGCAAAGGCGCTTTGAATACCAACCGTATGGTTGTGTACAAGCGCGATCCTGAGAAGCTGCAACTGCACATTCCTCAGCCCCTTGAGCTCTTCCCGCCTCAACAGCGCGGTCTTGAGTTCATCGTCCCTGCTCATGCTCGCGTGGGTGGCCTGGCTCTGTACTATCCCAAGAGCGTTATTTACGTTCAAGCTTCTAGCTGAGGATAGTTAATTAAGGGAGGGACGTTAAGCTATGGACAATTGTTTCTTTTGAACAATGCTCATTGCTTATCGTCCCGAACTTGAAAACCCGCCTCGCGAGGGCGGGTTTGGCATTATTACACAAGCTGGCATGATTCAGCTTACGCCTGGTCTTAATCAGGAAATTCCTGAAAGCCAATGGAAAGTAGCTCGTGAGAATAAGGCGGTTAAACGTCTTATGAACATTGGAGCCATTGAGGAAGTAAGGGAGCAAATCATGGTGGAAGATGTGCCACAAGATGTGCAAACGCTTTCTCAGATGCCGTTGGTGGAAGCCATTCGCATGATTGAACTTATTCATGATCCTGATCAATTGGGGGCATGGAAAAAGATTGAAGGGCGAGTAAGGGTGCGTAATGCCATTAATAAGCGCATTGAAAGCATTCGCATTGGGAAAGCCTGATTATGGCCGTCACTTATGCAAGCTTCCTTGAGCGTTTCCCTGAATTTTCTCCCCACCCATCGGGGATTGTAAATGGAGCTATCTCTGAAGCCACTTATGACGCTTCAGAAGATGTGTTTGGGGATCAAACTGATAGGGCAGTTAAATTTCTTGCTGCTCATATTATTGCCATTCAACTTGCACAAATGGGCATTCAAATTGAAGCCACAACTGGCAAGGTGTATGGAGAGGGGCTAGATGCCACTCAATACGGTCAAGAGTTCAAGCGTCTTTTGAATCTTCTTCCTTCTTCTGCTGTTGGTTTTGTTGTATGAGCAATTTCCTGGAGCCACTTGCCAATGCCACACTGGTGTGGTCAGTGGCTTCAGGCTATGTGCTTGACAATGAAACAGGGAATTACGTGGCAATGGCAACGGGCGTCACTTATTACGCATCGTTAAAGCAAAAACGTAATCCTCAGTATGATTATTTGCTTGGTGCTGATCAGACGGCTGTCTACATGGAAGGCCGTCTGACTAATCCATTAGCGCTTTCGGGCGTCACTCCTGGTGATTCAGCTCAAGCAACAATCAATGGAAGAGAAGGAAGGTTTGAGCTATTGCCAAACGAAGAAATTGCTATTCATTATTGGCAATTTTTGGGCACGCCAATTAGGGGAATTTTTAGACTAATTGGCAAAGGGAGCGTTGACAACGTTTGATCGCCCCGATCAAGCCTTCCTTCGCTTAATCATTTTCTTCCATTGAGGATCTTCTCATGCTTTACCATCCTACTGAGCTGGTAAAGAGCCAAGACGTGATTGTGCGTGTTGGCTCGATTAGCGGCACTGCACGTCCTGTAATCACCCAGAGCGGCGCCACTTTCACTGTTAGCGGCACTCCCACTCTTTATACGCTGCAAGCTGCCACGACTGCCTCTGTTGCCTTTAACGATGGCAACCAAGAATTCTATCTGCTGGGCGGCGGCGGTTTCGCTGATAGCGTGATTGTTACCAGCCAAGCCACTGCTTCTATCACCTCCTACTTCCAAAAGGATGTTGATGGCACTGTGTTCCTTCCCAATAGCTTTGATGAAGCATTCCAAGTGATTACCGCTTCTCGCTATGACAAGAACTATGAAGTGTATGTAGAGATTAACAAGCAGCTTGGTGCTTCTGGCAACACTTATTACTATGACCGAGTGGCATTTGTTGCTTGCGTGATGAACTACAACGAGAGCTATCCTGCGGATAATCTCGTGGAATGCACGTTTGATCTTATGAGCCGTGGTCGCATTGGCATTCATCAAAATGCTGAGGAGACTGGCTCGATCATTCCGACTGCTCCTAATTCCTAATTCATCTTTCCATTGTTTCTTGCTAGCCTCTCTTTACGGAGAGGCTTTTTATTGTGAACATTTCGCAGCTTCGGGAAACAGTTACTGAACTGCTTTCTGCATCGCCTAATTTAATTGGTTCTTATACGCTGCCTAATGGTGCCACGCTTCCTGCCGTGTATGTAGTTGGCAGACAAAGCGTGCCGAGTGAATGGAAAATCAAAGGGCTAGAAGTGACGATAGAGGAATTTGCCTCAATTAACCCTAGGGCGATGGTGGGAAAAGTGGGGAACAATAAACAATGGACAGTAGTCTTGGTTGATTACACGACAAATTCAAATGCCTTGCAGAATGCAGCAGAAAGAATGGCTCGACGCTTTCCTGATGCCCAGTTTGCATTCAGACCAGAATCTGATGTTATTTATGGTCAGTATCGAATTAGAATTCCAGATATGGAGCTATTGAACGTCTACCCTCACTCGTGAAACTCTTAAAAAGCAAATGTGAAAAAGTCTGGTTATTTGACGCAAAAGTAGATGATGTTTCTATTGGAGCTGGATTAGCGTGTTTTCTTTCCCAGGCTCCAGCGTTCGCAGTTTTTGCTTACAAGGGAAATGAAATCAAGGCTTGTCTTCCATTAAGGGCGATTAATAGCGGCGTGCCGCTAAGAATTACGAATGCTAGACTTTTTCTGCAATAGAGAAGACCATGAGCAAGTATTCAAGCATTTTTCTGCTTAGTAATGCAGAGTATGAAAATATTGGCGATTGTTTGAGGCTGCGTAAATATGGTAGTTGGCTAGCAGAGGAAGCATGGCAAAAAGAAGAGCAAGGCCAAAAACGCGCACAATTTACACTGCGAGCTATTGCGCTTGCCAAGAAAATTGCCGTTGAAAAAGGCGTTGACCAAGACGAAGCATTCGCCATGCTTCAAGGAGGCAATGAAGGTGAAAGTATCTTGTCTGAATACTCAGAAGAGGCAATGGAGCTAATGAATAGCATGCCTTCTGCGCGTGAACAATTCGGCGAACTCATTACAACTTTTTTCCGTAATCGCGGAGAAATCATGAGCGGCAAGAAGTGGTGCGCTACAGATGATTGGACCATTGAGGATACGCAAAAACTACCAAAAGCGTTTCTTGATCAAATTGAAGCATTCATGGCAACAGAAGATAAGGGGCAAGAAGTTTTTGACAACGAGCAAGATACTGAGGAGGAGGAGGAAAAAAACTAACAGAGCGGCTTGCAGCGCAAGCCGACGCAGTAATTAACTATGCCACTGATTGGACTCATATTTATTGCCAGCTAGCAGCTCTTCAGCTTTCTGATCCATTATTCCAGGCAAGTAATTTTGCTCGCTTGCCAGTGAAGCTGCTCGCCGATGTACTAGAACACAGTTACAAAAGTTTGCATACAAAAGCAAATGCTGCAAGCATTAGCACTGCCAAACTTGCAATGGTTGTCATGGGGGCACTTGGAACGAAGGGTGGAAAGGTAAAACTTGATCAATTTCTTCCTTACGAGCTTGATGATGGCACTTCTTCATTGAAGGCTTCTACCAAAGAAGCTCTTGAATGGGCTCTAAAGAATGAAAAGATGCCAGCGGCGATTGTAGGAATGATTGGCGCTGAACTTAGTTGAAAATGTTAGATTGGAGCTATTATGGCCTAGGCAATAATGGCTTATCAGCTTCGTTTTGAAAGCAATGCATTTGAAGCTGATTCCATGATTGGGAAAGCTTTGGACAAGCTGATGTCTTTATCTCGCAATGCGCAGCGCATGGCAGGCGCAAAGGTTAGAGCTGATGAAGTGAATAAATTGATGGTTTTGAGAGGAGTGTGTCAACGCACTTTTGAAAGAGGCATGGATTGGGCTGATAAAGATTTTGATCAACAAATGGCGAGTAGTAAATGGCCATTAACAGAATCATGGCCGAATACTACTAGACGGAAAAACGGAGAAGTGGTTGACAGTCCGCGCGACATTATTGACACTGGGGCCTTGTTGCAAAGCAAACGACGAGATCCCATCAGCTCTAGCATTACTGAATTTATTTGGGAAGATGACGTGGCAGAAGGCGTACATGATGGCATGGTGACTAAGCGCGGAAAACGACTTCCTGCTCGTCCATGGACTGAGCCCACTTTAGAAGAAATTGACCTCATCATTGATACTGTACTTCGCAAGGAGAGTCGCTGATTATGGCACGTTATACAATTGATTTCACAACCAATGCGAGCAAAATTGTTCGTGAAATTGAAGAAGTAAATAGAAAAGTTGCTCAAGTAGCTCGCACTGGTAAAAGCGTACAAATCAAGCTGGACGTAGCTCCATTGCGAGCAAGTCTTGATGATACCTTTAGGCAGCTTGATAATCAAATTGCGCGAATGCAGCGCAAGCTTGCCAATCTTCCCATTGGCAGCAGGAAGTTTCAGCAACAAGCCACTGGTCTTGGCATTACAGAAGGCATTCGCCAGCGTGGCGGAATACAGGCTTCCGCCATTCAACTTGGCGCACAAGCAGAAGCGTTTGACATTGGCAGTGTTCAGCGTTTGCAGCGGCAATTGGAAGCTGCTCGCCTTGAAGCATCGCAAATTTCACCAAATACGCCAGAATGGTTAGCCTTTCAAAGGCAAATTGGTCAAATTAATCTTCAACTAAAAGCTTCGGAGCGTCTCGCTGAAAGCGTTCAAATGCAGGAAAGCTTAGGCGCTTTTGCCCCTGGCAGCTTAAATGCTCTTGAAGCAAAACTTATCGTCCTGCGTAACAGGGCAAGAGAAATTGCTCCCGATACAACGGAATGGAAAGAGCTTAACAAAGAAATTGTTAAAACCGAGCAAGGTATTGAAAGACAAACTCGGCGTCCATTGACAAAAGGGCAGCGCCTAGGGGCTGCTGGTGGAGCTTTTCTTTATGGAGGAGGTCTCGGGGGCGGTATTGGCAGTGCTGTTGGTGGTATTGCTGGAGGCTTAGCGGGAGGAGTGCCTGGTGCCTTTACAGGGGCTGCTATTGGGCAGGCAGTTGACAATCTTGGGAATTTAGCTTCAAGCGTCACCAAAACAGCAGCCACAATTGATCAATTAAAGCGCGGTCTTGCCTTAGCTTCAATTGATTCCTCTGATTTCGCGGATGCGCAAAAAGCCATTGCAGACAGCAGTAACACTCTTGTTGTTCCCCTTGAACAAGTTTATCGGCAATTCACTCAATTAAGAGTGAACACAAAACAATACAATTTAAGCGTTGATGAAACGCGGCAAATTTTAGAGGGCGTAGTACTGGCAGTATCTTCCACTGGTGGATCGTTGGAGGATGTAGATGGTGCATTAAGAGCCGTAGTGCAAATCTTTAGCAAAGGCAGTGTACAAGCTGAAGAATTGCGAGGGCAGCTTGGCGAACGTTTTCCAGGCGCTGTCGTCAAATTTGCTCAAGCCAATAAACTAAGCTTTGACGAACTACAAAGCGCACTAGAGCAAGGCAAGGTTTCTGTTGGAGATTTTGTTAATTTTGCAAAACAAAACTATGAAGACTATGCAAGTTTTTCGGAACGCTTAGCAACTGGCCCAGAATTTGCTGGTAGGCGCCTTGAAAAAGCATTAAGCGATCTTCAAATTGCAATTGGATCTGCATTGGGTCCCGCTGGCGCGGAATTCCAAAATTTCTTCACCGAAACAATTCAAGGCTTCGCAAAATGGGTGAATGAAAACAAGGAATTTATTGGTCAATACCTTAAAGATTGGTCAAAACTTGTCACTGATTTTGCGCGTATTGTTGGCGGCATTGTAAAAATTGCAGTGCAAATTAGCACAGCAATTGTCAAAGCGTTTAGAGGAGCTATTTATGAAATTAGGCGTCTTCTTGGCATGGTTGGAGTGGCAGAAATTAAGGCGCAGCTTGATAAGGTAAATGCTCAAATCGCCTCGGGGCAAACAGGAGGAAGGCGTCGAGGAGCTGCAAAAAGTGCGCTGGAGCTAAAGCGGGATCAATTACAAGCTCAGTTCAAAGCCGCTGGTGGCCAAGCTGCGCTTGACGCGGCTACCGCCCCTTCTGGTGATGATTTTACCTATGGAGGTCCAGGAGCGGGCATTAGCCTTGATGCCAGTGGCGGAAGAGGAGCGAAGGGTGCAAAGGGTAAGGAACTCAAAGATTTTGCGGAAGACGAAGTGAGAGTACTGAGAGAGCGCCTTGCTCTTCAAAAAACTCTTATAGACGTTCAAGCTGATCTTACGTCTTCCCAAAAAGAGCTTGCCAAAGCAGAGCTTGACTATGAATATGGACTTGATATTGTAGAAGCCCAGTACCAAGCTGCAATTAAGACTTTAGGGGAATATAAAGAAGCTCAACGTGGTGCTGCTCAGGCTTCAATGCAAAATGCCGCTGTAGTAGCTCGGGAAAATGTTACAGCAGAATATCGCAAAGCTCTTTTGGGCGATCTAATTGGACAGTCGGAAGATTATGAAAATAAGACAAATGAATTAGAAGATAGTATTTCTGCGTTGATTGCTGGCAAGGAAGATTTATCAGAGATTGAAAAGCTTGAAGCAATAATTAAAAGAGAAACGGCTGGCTTAACCGAAAAACAACTGAAAATTATTGCCCCCTATATTGCAAAGCTAAGAGAGCAAGCCCAAGCTGTTCAAGCTCTTTCTGAAGAGGAAAAAAATCTACAAGAAAACTTAGAAAAAACACAAAATCTTCGTGAAGCAGAGGCCGGTCTTGGTTTAATTGGCGGCGGACTTCGCGCTGGTTTTACCGGCGAAGCTGCCAATGTGTTTGAACAAGCAATGCAACAATATAACGATGTAGATTATGCCACTCGTCTTGCAGATATTGAAACAGCGGCAATGCAATTGCGAAGTGTATTTGAAGGTATTCAAGGTGCAATTGAAGGTGTTAGTGGTGCATTTGCGAGCTTGTTAACAGAAGGCGTTGCTTCTCTTGTTGCAGGCACGGCTACTGCTAAAGAAGTGTTTGCCAGTTTTCTGCAAAGTGTCGCACAGGCATTGTCGCAAGCCGCTTCTCAAATTATTGCTACTTACATTGCCATTGGTCTAGCAAAAATCTTTGCCGGATTCACTGGGGGAAGTGGATTTAAATTTAGCGGGCAAGGACCAGTTGGTCTCCCTGGCGCTCTGAATCCACTGGGTGGAGCAGATGTCGCAGGGAATTTCGCTCCTAACTTCACTTTTGCCAATGGAGGCATTGTTTCTTCTCCAACGTTCTTCCAATTTGCTGATGGTGGCAAGATCAACATGGGCCTCATGGGCGAAGCTGGTCCCGAAGCTATCATGCCTCTTAAGCGTGGTGCAGATGGCAAACTAGGCGTTCAAGTGGCAGACAATAGAGCCTTCCTGAATTCGGCTTCTGCAGGCAGCACAGAAAACGACAATGTTGATTTTGGCGATGAAGATGAAATGAATGCAGCAGGACGATCTGCCATTCGTGAAATCGAACGCATCAAAGAAAATAAAGATAGCTTGACCAGCAATAACGAGCGTTCTGTTATGAAGCAAATGATGGATCGCGAACGTAGCCTGATTTCAGAAAATCGCAGCGAGCTTAATAGTCAGCAATTGAGCTCTGAAATCAGCCTCATGCGCGAGCGTATGCTTGAAACTAAAACGCAGTTAGAAACCCAGCGTTCTGCAATGGAGCGTAATTATGAAATTGAACGGCAGGAAAATCGCATGGAACTAATGAGCCAGCGCTATGAAAGCGAACGTCGTTTTGAGCGGGAGCGCATTGAGAAGCTAGCAAGCGGCAATCAGAAGCTTGACATTAGCTACACTTCTCAAGTGATTAACAATGTAGAATATGTCACGCGAGAACAAGCTGAACAATTGGCTGCTCAATCTGCATTAAGAGGGCGTGAACTTGCTCTTGGCTCCCTTCAAAATAGCGTTAAGGCTCGTAAGCGAGTGGGGATTGCCTAATGTCAGTTGCCATCGTTAACTACATTCAATTTCGCAATCGCGAAACTTTTGCCACTACTAGTCCAATGTGGCAAAATTTCTTTTTGGACAGAGCAAGTGATTTTTTGCCTTTTAGTTATGGACAAGGTGCCGGGCAAACAGCAGGAGAAAGATCACAGGCAAATCTTATTACGCCAGTGAATGCTATTTCATTGAACTATGCGAAGGAAGCCGCAGATAATCGCTATCTTCTTGACGTGACAACTAGAGAGCTTAATATTAGCTCATTGGCAGAAGTGTCAACTATTTCACGAGAGCTATGGGTGGTGGGAAGTTTTAACCATGATCAAGAACTGCTCACTTTTGTGCTACGCGGCCCAGGTGATGCGACTAGACAAGGGCCAGGAAGGTTTCTTTCTCGCTTTTTGGTTGGTAATGTACCAAGTTCTGGCACTCTTGTTATCTCATGAATTGGCATAAGTGGATTGGTAAAAAGCACATTGTTGGTGCTGATCCAGAGTATGATGAAGGCTGTGACTGCCTTTTAATGGTAGTTCGCATTCGTGAAAGCCTTGGTTTGCCAGTGCCAAATTCAATGGATGTGGCAACAATGCTTTTATTGGCTAATACGGGGGCATATGAAGAAATTCACGGTTTAATGAAGCCTCATTTAACACCTTCCGAGCCTCCTTGTGATGGTTCTTTTGCAATATTTGAAACCCCAGATCACATAGGGGCTGCTGTAATGGTGGAAGGCGGTCTTTTGCATGTAAATTTAAAGCACGGCGTTCGCTGGCTTCCTGGCAGTGCGCTACGTAAATTCAATTGGTACCATTGGAAATGAACAATCCTCTTCTGCCCCAAGACCGTTACATTGCTGAGATGCTGGGGCTCTCTGAGGAGGAGATGCGTTGGTATAAGGCGGAGATTCAACGACGGGCAATGGAAGGCCCTCAGCCCGCAGTTTTAAACGCTACTACTGCGATTACGCTTTCAATTATCAGTATTAGCTTGACTGCGGTCAGTGTTGGCTTAACAATATTATCAACATTATTAATTCCGCGTCCTGACACGGCGCAACGTGGCAGGCTAACCACTAGGCAGCGGCAGGGCGACACTTTACAAGTGCCTTCTGCATTTGCCCCTACGTATGGCTTTGAAGCAGTACAAGATATTGCTCCCCTTGGCGACCCAATTCCTCTTGTCTATACAAAGCGCGAATTCTTAAATGGCGAATGGTATGGCGGCACTCGCGTCAATACGCCATTGCTTTGGAGTCAAATTTGGTCGTTAGGTGGCAGCCAAATGTTAAGGGCTGTTTTCTTGGTATCAGAAGGAGACATTGGAAGAATTCAGCCTAAAAGTTTTGCCATTGGAAATAATACGCTTGGCGCCTATTCGTTTGATGGTAATTTGCAGCGGATTGCTATTTATTCAGTGAGCAATGGTGGCCGCATGGCCATTGGCAATTATTTGTCTGGTTCACAAAACGATGTTGGCGCTCACAGTATTTATAGCAATGATATCTACCAAGTGGACATTGGCATTAACCAGCCTGCTCCTTATTTTTGCGGAGCGTATAAACCAAGCACTTCAACATCCTTCGGTCTGTATTCGCCTATAGCTAACGGGCTTGGATATCGCATTAATCCGCGCATTCGCCCACTCAGGCAGTTACAGGCAAATGACGACGAATATGATGCCACTGATGATGCCCAGGCAGTAGCCGAAGCTTGGAAATACAAATATTGCTATAGCAGCAAATCAGGAATCATTTCCACGTCTCGTGGCGGTGCAGCGGGTGGTTTAGTTGCCCTGCAAGTCGGTGATACATTTGAATATATGCTCAGCTCTAAATCGGATGCTGTGCGTAACTTTACTAAAACTCCTGCCATCTTTGTAAATCAGCGTAACAGCGATAACAAGCGCGGCTCTCAAGACGGCGAAGAAACGCTTATCAGCGTCGGACAAGCCGTGGCAGGTAGGCAAAAGCAATACGACGCCGCCTTGCAAGAAGGCGAGCTGTACAAAGTGGGTTCGTGCTTGGCGATTTTGATTGATCGCAGTCCAGTGTTTATCAGCGAAGCTGATTACAGCTTAGATTCATTGGATGAAGGGGAACTTGCAGATGAGGATACTGGCACGCCAGGTGAAAGTCTCATGTGTACATTTCGAGTGGTACGTGAAGGCACTGTCGGTGTTGTCGGGATACCATTGGTAGATACACGCTTTTTTGATGTACCTAACGCCAATAAGATCTATCCCGCAGAAGATGATCCAAGTGATACCAGGGCGTCTAAGCCTTGGCTGTTTAATACGGCAGGCACAAATTATGCTTTAGGGGAGATTGGCGAACGTTATTACACAGCATCGGCATTTCCGCAGTTGTTCCGGTGTGCTTTAGGAGGTGTAACACTTAACCGTCGCACTCGCTTCTTTGAGATAGGCATTCGTAGCACTGTCGCCATGCAAATCCAAGGCATGTGTAATTTCGCTGATGTACCGAGTGAAATTACAGAATTTGAATTTGGCATTGTTGATAATACGAGCGCTGGTCAGACTGGTAGCAATAATCTGCTGGACGGCTCTTTCTTGAGATCTTTTAGTGGTGGCAGCGGATCTGGCGGCACTTTTGCTGTTACTGTTCAAAGTGGAAGGATTATCACTAATTCCATTGTTGCTGGAGGCAGTAACTATCAAGTGAATGACATGGTTAGCATCACGCTACAAACAACTTCACTTGGATTAGCAACATTTTTTTATACAGTAACGGCGGTGAATCCGCTCACCGGCGCCATTGAATTTTTGACGCCCACGTCAGGCAGCGGAATGCCTCTTGTAAATGGAACATACGTTAGGAGCGCCGATGGAGGCAGCGGAACTGGACTGGAGTTTACTTTTGTAGTATCTAGCAATGCCATACAAACCATAACAATAACCGATGGTGGTAAAAATTACAAGATCAATGATGTGGTGACAGTTATGTTGCCGCTGCAAGCTGGTGGCAATGCCATGATTGCTTATACAATTACTAGCGTTAGCAATCAGGAGAAAGCTCCGCAAAGTGTACCAGGATATCGTGCAATTAATTTCAAAGCAGCAGATGCTTTAGATGGTAGTGGAATTCAAGACAATTTAACAAACGCAGTTTTCACTTCTGGAACAATTACATCGCCGGAAAAGCGCTATAGCTTTTTCCGCGTTTCACTTCGCAGCGATCCAGAAGACTCCGTAGCCTTCACTCCAATTTCAAATGTAATTTTTGGCGTGGGTAGCGCAAAAGAAACGCCAGTCTTTAATTACCTTCGCTTTGCTCTCAATGGAGATGCAAGCTGGGAAGTGCGTATTGAGCCCGTGTCGAGCTGGGAAGTACGTAATACAACTTTTCAGATTGTGCTGCTGGATTCAGAGCGAGATTCTGAATATGTATTTCTGCCTTTTGCCCTTGGTACAGTCATTGCCCAGGGCAGCTTTATGAGCGGGTTTAATAGTAATGAGATGTTTGATCTGCAAAACCTACGCCCCAAGCGTGAAATTGGCTTGAGCTGGACTGAAGATCCAAACAATGATTATGGCTCTAACAATGATGGCACCTATATTGACTTGTACGCCCGTGCTGCAGAGTTCTTTGTTTACGACGAAATTACAACGAGCTGTTCTTCTAGTCCTGAGCACGAGATTACCTACGTCAATGTTATTCAACCAAACGACACAGCGCCTCAATACGACAATCTCTGTCTAGTTGGCGTCAACGCCAAGGCAACACGGGAATGGTCACAGTTCTCGCAGTTCTCTGCTTACGTGACTGAAGGGATTAAGGTGAACACGTTTGCTGGTGGTTTTGAAGCCAGTCATCTGTTCCCTGAGATCCTGTACGATTTCATGCTGAACACTCGGTATGGCGTTGGCAATGAAATTAGCCCTGAGCAAATTGACACAGCATCGTTTGCCGCTGCTGCCCAGTTCTGCTTTGACAATCATTTCTTCTACGATGGCCCTAAACTTAACAACACTAACTGGCGCCAATGGGCGGCGGATACTGCAGCAGCACATTGTTTGTTGTTAATTGAACGCGGTGGCATCTTTTTCTTAGAACTTGCCATCCCGGAAAAGCCTGAAATTCGCGGGCTCTTTACTGCTGGCAATGCCATTAACTTGGAGCTCAATACGGTAGAAACAGAACAGCGTCAACCATTTTCCATCTCTGTAAGGTATCGCACAGAGCGTTACGGTGGAAACGCTCCTTCTGCTAGTCCCGACCCCGAATTTGGCCTATTCCCAGAACCTCAAGAGCGTTTTATTTATCACGCAATTTGGGGAGAAGGTGAGATTGAAAGCGTTGACGTGTCTGATTTTTGTACAAGCGAAAATCATGCAATTAAAGCTGCTCGTTACATCATCGGGAGTCGCCGACTGTCTGATCATACGGTGAAGATTACAACCACTTACGAATCTTTAACTAGCTCACTTGCGCCAGGTGATTTCATTAAAGTGGCATTGGACTACACTTTTTTCAATCAATTTACCAATGGTGCAGTCACTGCTGATGGCAAGTTAGTCTCATCTAGCCAGTTATCAGACGGTAGTTATTCTGTCATCTATTGGAATGGTGACAAAGACACTGAAGTGGTTGACGGCTTTTTGACAGTTAGTAACAATGGTACTACGGCTAGCCCATCTGGCATAGTCTTTACAGTCAAGACAAATGAAATCCTCACTCGCACTTATCGCATTGATTCTATTCAACCCAGTGACGATGGCTATGAAATTGAAGCCATCCACACTCCATTGTTAACAGACGGAACGCTCCAGCTTTATGCTGAATGGAGCAACGATTCTTTCTGGGTGGAGTCTTAATTATGGCCACGTTTCCTTCAGTTGTTCCCACTGGGATGGACTTTACGGCTCCTGAATTTCCAGTGAGGGCCAACACATCTTTAAGCGGCGTTGTTTCGCGTAGGATTTTTGGCAATAGAGGATCGCGGGCAGTGCTCACTTTAAGCTTTGATAATGTTTCTGATACCATTGCTGCGGAGTTTTTAGACGTTTGGAACGAAGCGCGCGGTCCCTTTGAAAGTATTACAGTGCCATCAATTATTTTTGACGGAGCTAGCACTCCGTTGTTGAATTATTTAATTGACGGAGGAGATTCTTTGGAATGGCACTTTGCTGAACCTCCTCAAATCCAACGTGTTTATCCTAGTATTAGCAATGTACGAGTGACGCTTGAGGCTACTCGCGATTTTTAGCTAAACTAAAATAAAACAAAGGAGCAAGGGCCTTGGCAGTTCTTACTGGAAAAAATGGAGCGTTGCGCTGGAATGGAACCAGCGTTGGCAAGGTAAGGTCATGGTCTTTGTCCATCAATCGAGATTCCTTGGAGACAACGAATCTTGGCGAACATGATCGCACCTACGTGACTAGCTTGCGTAGCTCTACGGGCACAGCGGAGCTGATGTATGACCCCACTGAGTCTGGCGCCCTTGCATTGTTAAATAGCATTTTTGATAGTGACACTGGAGCAAGCCAAACTGTAGAGTTTATCTTGGATTCTGTTGGTGGCAAAACTCTTAGTTGTACAGCTTTTGTTACTGCAGCATCTCCTACTGTCAGTGTTGGTGAAATTCAAACTTGTTCCATTTCATTCCAGGTGACTGGGGCTATTAGCGGTGGCTTCTAAGGATGGCAGTTCTTGGCAACGGCGGAATCATTAGGCTCCAGCGCGAGCCTCCTTCCCCTATTGTTGTCCCTGTATCTTCTGCAAGATTTGATATTGACACATTAATAGTTAGAACTCAAGAATTTTGGAGCGGCGATGAAGTGAGGCTGTTTGCTCCAAAAGGCCTTCCTTTATCTATAGACGCATTACCAGAGGGTGTGGGTTGTTATTTTGGTTCGTTTTGGGACTTAGGGCCAAATAGAACTCACGTAACTGCAGAGGACGACGATTACTATGTAACAGACGACGACACTGTCTTGTTTTATAACCAAGGCAATCCTGTTACCACTGCAACGTATTTTATTTATAGGGATAGACTTGATCGCGTTAGCTTTTATGACACGCGTGTCAAAGCATTGAAAGGACTTCCGGCAGATCGCATTGATTTTAAAAAGCTTAATTTTGGTTTTATTCTTTTATCTGCGGCAGGTACTGAGGAATACGACAATGCATTGGCTGAGTGTATAGCAGCGTCAGAGCTTGAATATCGTTTTAGTGATGTGAAAGATGAAGTGACGCTAGAAAGTATTTGTGACTTTCCTCCATTGTTCCTAAGTCCAGTTGCTGGCAGTGGAGACTATAACGATGCGGAACTGGCTCCTAGGCGATGGATTAATGGCTTTCCGTGGATTATCCAAGGGCTTGTTGAAGAATGGAACATTCAGCTTGATGCCAATGGAATTGATACCACGTCTGTTGGCGATAAATTTGGTGAAAATGTAAAAAGTATTGTCACTGGTGGTGGCACGTTTGATTTCTATGTTGACAGGCAGAATCAGGATAGAGACAGGAAGGAAGATATTTATGATGCCACATCTTTAATGCAGCTTTTGCTGCTAACAGAAAAGGGGTGTAAGGCAAAGGCTCAGTTCTTTATGATTTTTGATCGTGCTGATTCTGTTGAGCGTCCAGAGCTGTTGCCAGGAGATTTGTACTATGAATGTGACATCTTAATTACGAATAACGCAATTAACACTCGTGCCGATGCATTGATTGTTGGCAGTGCTAGTTTCGTTACCACAGGCCCCATTCAGCTTAGAATAGGCACATAATTAAAGAAAGTAGCGGAAGCAAATGACAGCTATTCTCCTGCCTGGCCAAGCCGGTGCGATTAATGACATTGACATTACTCAGGCAGGGTTTCGCGAGCAAGCCGGAGCTATTGCTCTTGCAGCACGTCGTTTTACTGGAGGAACAGATCAAGGCGTTAGTACTACCACGCTTTACGTGGATCCTGAGATTGGTAGCGATGACTGGGAGGCTGGTATTGCTGATGGTAGCGCCACTCCGCCGCTTACCAACCAACAAGTAACTGCTGGCTATTCAAAGAACGCGCCATTTAAAACGCTGCAACGTGCGCTAATTGAAGCTGCGCGTTTGTCAATTGTTGCTGGTGCATCAAACGATTTATATGATCGCGTGGTGATTAACGTGTCGCCAGGCGAGCATATTATTGATAATGCCACTGCAGGTAGTGAAGTGGTGAGTTCTTGGGGGAGCTCTTTTTCGCCTACAGCAGCTAATCTTCGTGCTTTTAATGGCGATAGTCTTGGCGTAATTTTGCCTCGTGGCGTTTCAATCATTGGCGAAGATCTTCGTAAGTCTGTCATTCGCCCCACCACTGTTCCAGCATCAAATCTTAACCCGTCAACAGGACGTGGTGCAATTTTTAAGGCAACTGGTGGTTCGTTCTTCTTTAATTTTACGTTTAAAGATGCAAACGGAATTACAACATCGCACCATTTATTGTCTGCCTTTGAATTCTGTTCTGAAGCAGAACTAACGGCATACTATACAAAGGTGGCCACTGCATTTGGCTTGAATCCTTCCAATGCGGAAATCATTAATCCAGGGGAAACGCAGATCACGACTGTCTACCCTGATGCAGGAGCTATTCCTGCAGTTGACTCCACTCGCGGCAGTTCACCTTACGTCTTTAACTGCTCATTGCGTTCTGACTATGGCATGTGTGGCATGTTCCTTGACGGCAGTAAAGTGACTGGCTTCAAGAGCATGGTGGTGGCACAGTTTACCAATGTGTCGCTGCAAAAGGATATGAACGCATGGGAAATTTATAACGGTACCACTTGGAACACGCCAGCAAGTTATCAAGCTTATATTGATTCTGACATTAACGATGTTCGCTATCGCATTGGTGGTGAAATTAATCAAAGCACTGGTTGCTATCAAATTGACTATCGCAGCTTTGGCTTTAAATGCATTAATGATTCAATCATCCAAGAAGTTTCGTGCTTTGTAATTGGTGATGCCATCCACCATTGGACTGCAAGTGGTGGCGAGTGTACTATTACCAATTCCAACTCCAATTTTGGCCTCACTGCACTACTGTCGTCTGGATTTAGGGGCATTGGCACTGCTGGGGGAGCCTACCCGCAAGATACTGGCTTCTTGGGCAAGCTGATTCGCCGCGCCCTCAAAGTAAGGACTGATGGCAGTAATATTCGTCAGATTACCATTGGCACTGTTGCTGGTTATAACAGCGTTACTGGCGAGCTCACGCTTGATACTGCTTTTGATCCATTGACCACTTTTGGTCGCTTTGGTTATAGTCTCAAGGAAAATGATTACATTTGGATTGAGAACCGTAGTCGTGACACTGGCCCTGGTTTTGTCCCTGGTGATAAAAATGCGTCTGTTGCAATTAATGTAAGAGCAAAACTTGCTGCAACGCCTTTTGATGAAAATACGCCAACAATTATCAATGTCAATCCAAGCAATGATTTAGCAATTAACAATATTACAACTGTTGATCCTTCGGTTCTTATTGGCAATAGGGTTTTTATTCGCCGTCTTGTAGACACTCGCACTCCAGATGAGCGCAAGTATTCTTTCATCCTTGAAACTTCTAATCCTGATGAATCTCGCCGTCCAGTAGGCAATTTCATCATGCGCTTGGGCAATCGTGCATCTACCAGCGCTCAAGTGGACCCCACCAATGGTCCTGGTGAATTGTTTATTGTTTCCGAATCTACGGTGCATAGTGACGGGGGCAATGTTTCCGATGGAAGGTATCAAGTGGTAATTCGCCCTGGCGATTCTGCTGATGCTTTTACTGCCAATCAATATTATCGCGTTGGCACTCCTGTTTTCAATTCAAATCGTATTTTTCGCTCTAAGCGTAACCAAGCTTTTACTAGCTTTTCCAATGATCAATGGGAAGAAAGCTTGCCGATGCTGACAAATCAGCGTGGCGTTGAATCGCTACGTATTGCTATTGGTCCTGAGCTTATTTTTGACAAAGATTTGTCGAACGATCCTGATAGCACTGATCTTGGTATTAATCAAAGCACTGATGCTGATGTGTTGGCGCAAGTGCAAAGCGCCACTGATTACCAAGGCGTTAGTGAGTTCATGGAGGCAGTGGGTTACAACCCTAATGAAGTGGAAGCCATTCTGCAACTACAGAATTCCACTAGCACTCGTGACTGGGATCCTTCTGCTCTTACCAGTCCAGTGCCTAGCGGCAAGTTTACTTCCCGTGGTTTTTGGCCTTTGGAATTTAACCGTCCAAGCTTGATTCGTGCTTTTGGTCAAGCTTATGAATGGGCTGGTCAAGGTAACTATTCAAAGGCAATGCCGAAGTATCAAGTGACGGTACTTTCTGATCAGCATAAAGTTGATTATTTTGCCGTTAACTACTTTGGTGGTCGTGTTTATAACACTGGCTTCAATGAAGATGGCCTAATTGTTCAAGGCGATACCATTAATGACCTTGGCACTAATACCATTGTTACCACTGAGACTGCTGGTCTTGGTGCGCTTGGTGGCGACCCTGATTTTCCAGTGGTGCCGACGAGTTTTGATACGCTGACAGTTACAGATGAATTTAATGCACTTCAGCAGGCTAATTTTAACAATATCACCATTAACGGAACATTTGAAGGTTCTCCCACTTTTGCTCCTGATTTCTTACCAGTAGCTAGCACCACTCGGGAAGGGATTATTGAACTAGCCACTGCAGCAGAAGTGGCGCAATTCCAAGATATTAATAAAGCAATCACTCCTGCAACGCTTGATAGCGTGCGTGCAGTTGCAAGTGGCATTGCGTCATTGGACGGCTCTGGTAAATTACCTACAAGCCAGCTTCCCAATATTCCCACTGCGAATCTAGCCGTTGCGACAACTACGCAACAAGGCATTATTGAATTGGCAACAAATGCTGAAGCTGCAGCCCTCACCGATACTGCCCGAGCAGTGGTGCCAGGGAATCTTGGTGCATTGCGTGGAGCGGCCAATGGTCTTGCTTCATTAGATGGCAGCACGAAACTGCCTTCTGCTCAACTACCTAATATTCCAGCGGCCAATCTGCCTGATGCAACGACCAGCGTCAAAGGCGCTGTAGAGCTTGCTACCAACGCAGAAGCTTTAGCCCTCACCGATACAACAAGGGCGCTGGTGCCAGGGAATTTAGCTGCAGTGCGTGGCGTGGCAAATGGTTTTGCAAGCTTGGATGGTACAACGAAGCTTCCCACGGCTCAACTTCCCACCATTCCCATTGCAAACCTGCCTGATGCGAGTACAACGCAGAAGGGCATTGTAGAGCTTGCAACAAATGCAGAGACAGCAGCTTATAGCAGCACTGATCGCGCCGTCACGCCTAGCAACATTGGAGCATTGCGAGCTGCTGCCAATGGTTTAGCAAGCTTGGATGGCACTGGACGAGTGCCCTCCGCTCAACTGCCAGCTTCTATTCCTGGTGGCTTCTTGCCCACTGCTAGCACTAGTCAGTCAGGCATTGTTGAACTAGCTACTAATGCCGAGGCTGCTGCTTTTACGGATACTGCTCGCGCTGTTGTTCCTAGTAATCTTGGTGCCATTCGTGGTGCTGCTAATGGTTTAGCAAGTTTGGACGGCAGCTCAAAAGTTCCCACGGCTCAACTGCCTACCATTCCAACCGCCAATCTTCCTACTGCTTCTACCGCGCAAAGTGGCATTATTGAAGTGGCCACTAATGCAGAGGCAGCAGCTTATGCAGACACTGGAAGAGCATTGGTGCCCAGTAATCTTGCTGCATTACGAGGCGCAGCCAATGGCTTAGCAACGCTGGATGGCAGTTCTTTGCTACCAACTGCCCAGCTTCCATCAATTCCACTAGCCAATATTCCCACTCTTACAAATGCCAAGCTGCCGGTTCTTGAGCTAGCAAAGATTCCAACGCTGCCTGCTAATAAGCTGCTCACTACTCCCGTAGCATGGGTGAGTGGCAATGCCAATTTTGATCTGAGCGCCAACTTCACCTTTACCAAGAGTGGCACATCTACCACGCTGGCACTGGGAGCTCCAACTACCACTGGTTATATTGGCACTTCCGGCTTTATCTTTGTGACCAACGCAACGGGCGTGGCGCAAGTTGGCATTGACAATGCTGCATGGAAACCAGCAGTTAATACATGGGTGGATCCAACAACTAACACCACTGGCCTCACTGGTAATTTACTGATTGGCTACTACATCGCCGCGGCTAATACCGTCATTTACACTGCTACGAGGATCGCTTGATATGGCTGGCAATTCAGTACCGGTATTCTTTGGCGCCAAAGCACGCAGCAAGCGTCCGCCAGGGATTGACGTGACAAGCATTACTGACTTGTCTGGTTCAATGCAGCCATTTGCATCGTTCATTGCATCTCTTGCCACCATTGCCGCACTTGAAAATGCGTTGATTGCGCAGGGGATTGGTGTTCTTTCGACCAATCGCTATAGCTTCGCCACAGGTGGCACTAGAAGTTCTGACACGCTGTCAACCATTGAGCTTCCTGTTCGCGTCAATAATTTCAGCCAACGTTGGGCAACTGGAGCGCAAGTCCTCAATAATACTGCAGTGTTACCTACTTTGACAGCGAACAGAGGAGGAAACACAGAGAATATGGGCATTGCCAGCAACTTGGTTACAAACAACAATCGTAATTATCTGTCCGCAAATGAAAAAGTGATTATCGCTGGTTCAAACGAGCAAAGCGCTGGCGCGACGGCCTTTACGGTATCGCCTGCATTCCCGCATCGTTATGTAGGCGTGCATAGCGTCAACATCAGCATCAGTGAACCCGCGGGTCCAAATCCAGTTCCTGCTGGTATATTGGCTGGGTTTGTGTATACAACAAACACAACAGGAGTGGCAGTTTATATTGACGGAACCACAATTAACAACAGGGGCGATGTTCCAGTTGCCAACGTAACAGCAACCGCACAAGCCCAAACGAATCAGATTAACGTTAATCACTGCGCTACAACAAACGGCGCTATTTACGACATCCGCTTATTCCAGGGAAGTACGGCAAACTTGCAATTTACAACTCTTGCAACTTCGCTCGGTAATGCACTCGGTCAGTTCCTATTTGAAACCAGCTAAATCGTTAGACTTGATCTACCGACCAATGTTCGGCAGTATCTTGCTCTATAGCCATGTCCTTGCAAATTCAGCTCAAGAAGAGCGCCGTTAGCCAGAAACAACCTTTTGCCAGTGACTTGGCTGTCGGTGAACTGGCACTTAACTACAACGCTGATGGACCGTTTCTAACTTGCAAGGACACCGCAGGTAATGTTCGCAAGCTCAATAATGTATGGGTGGGAGCAACTGCCCCCACTAGTCCGAGTGCGGGAGATCTTTGGCTTGACATCAGCGCAACTACTGCCGTACTAAAGGTTTATAAAGATTCGACAAGCACTTGGGTGAATGCAACAACTATCCCACTGGCGACTACAAGTATTTTTGGGACTGTCCGTCTTGCAACGTCAGCCGACATTACTAACGGCACTTCAGGCAAAGTTGTTGATGCGGCTCAATTAAATAGTAAAATCGTTTCCGCTTTCTCGCAAGAAGAAATCACTTTAAATGATGTTAATTTGCTTGGTGATTTAGTTGTTGCTGGTGATTTAACTGTTAGCGGTACTACTACAACTATTTCGTCTGAAACCCTGTTGGTTGAAGACAAGAACATTGAAATGGGCGTCGTTGCAACGCCCACTGATATTACTGCCGATGGTGGCGGCATCACGCTGAAAGGAGCCACGGACAAGACGTTAAATTGGAGCAACGCCACTGATAGCTGGACCAGTAGCGAAAATATTGATCTTGCCAGCGGCAAAAGCTATCGCATTAATGATGTTGAAGTGCTGAGTGCCACGGCACTTGGTTCGGCTGTGCAGATCAGTAGTGCCAACATTCCAAGCGGTACTATTGTTGATAGCGACATTAATGCTGCCGCCGAGATTGCCGTTAGTAAATTAGCTGACGGTGCTGCGCGTCAGTTGCTGCAAACTGATGCTGCTGGTAGTGGCGTGGAGTGGACTAGTAATGTAGATGTGCCTGGTACACTTGACGTGACGGGAGCAGCTACGTTTGATAGTAGCGTTGCCGTCACTGGAGCATTAACTAAGAGCGGCAATAATGTTGTAACTGTTGGCGATACTGGTACTGTTACCAGCACAATGATTGCCAATAACACCATTGTTAACGAAGATATTAATTCTTCGGCGGCGATTGTTGATACAAAGCTTGCAACGATTAGCACTGCTGGTAAAGTAAGCAATAGTGCTACAACTGCCACTTCTTCAAACACTGCAAATGCTATTGTCGCTCGTGATGCTAGTGGAGATTTCTCCGCCGGAGCAATCACCGCTAGCTTGACAGGCAATGCTGATACAGCTACAAAACTGAATAGCAGCCGCACATTTGCAGTCACTGGTGATGTTATTGGCACTGTAAGTAGCGATTTGACAAGCGGTGCAAGCATTGGCACCAGCATTGCATCAGGAGTGATTGTTGATGCTGATATTAATGCTTCGGCAGAAATTGCAGTTTCAAAGCTTGCTGATGGTGCCGCTCGTCAACTTCTTCAAACTGATGCTGCTGGTACGGGAGTGGAATGGACAAGCAATGTAGATGTGCCTGGTACATTGGATGTAACTGGTGCTGCCACGTTTGACAGTAGTGTTGCAGTTACCGGCACGCTTACTAAAAGCGGAAATAACGTTGTAACAGTTGGAGACACTGGTACTGTTACTAGTACGATGATCCTTGATGGGACCATTGTTAATGGAGATATTAATGCGAGCGCTGCGATTGCTGGCACCAAGATCAGCCCGAATTTCGGCAGTCAGAATGTTACCACCACTGGCACCAGCACCGCTGCGAGCTTCATTCCCACCAGCAGCACGGTGCCCACCAACGGGGTTTATCTACCTTCCGCAAATAGCGTAGCCCTCGCCACTAATGGCACGGGGAGGTTGTTTGTTGATAGTAGTGGGAATGTTGGTGTTGGTGCAGCAAGTCTCAACAATAAGTTTGAAGTCGTAGGTAACGCACTGCTTCGAGCAAACGGTCAGTTGAAGCTCGGCGATGCGACAAATCAGCAAATTTCTGTTATTCAAAACAGTGGAGCATCCAACACAAGTCAAATCGAGTTTCTTACTGGCGCTATTCCTACCGAACGCCTCCGCATCACCTCCGACGGCAAAGTAGGTGTGGGGACTAGTGCGCCCAGTGCTCTTTTCCATTTGAAAGGCAACCCGTCTGCAATTATTCACTTGCAAGCAGCCAATGACACTGTTAGCAACTACATTACTTTCCGCAATGCCGCAGATGCTACAAGAGGCTATTTGGAATATAACTATGCAAGTGATTATCTATCTATTGCAACAGCTAATTCGACGCGAGTCCGGATTGACTCCTCAGGCCGCGTAGGGATTGGCACTACGAGCCCCAACTCAAAGTTGCACTTAAGGGAAGCCGGAGCATCATCAGTTTATCTACAGTGTGAAAACAATGGCGGCTCAGCAAGTTTTTACGCAGGTTTAACTTCATCTGGCGACATGTTGTTGACGGGAAACAATGCACTACTTTTTCAGGCAGGTAGCTTTACAGAACGCGCCCGCATCACATCAAGTGGGCAGCTTTTAGTGGGCACGTCTAGTGCGCTCACGCTTGATTCTTTTACCACGTACGGTATTCAACAATTTTCAGCCGGCAACGTATCAAATCAAGGCATTCTTCTCGAAAACGGAGTAAATGGAGGTGGCCACGGAAAACTTACGTTTGCGAAAAACCGTCAAGGGTCTTCGGGCGGAACAACAATTGTAAATTCCGGCGACACGTTAGGGGCTTTTTATTTTTATGGAGCAGATGGTAGTAAATATGTGCAAGCAGCCTTCATTAGTGCCCAAGTAGACGGCACCCCCGGCGTTAACGACATGCCGGGCAGGCTTGTCTTTTCGACAACCGCGGATGGTTCTGCAAGTCCTACCGAACGCCTCCGCATCACATCCGACGGCAAAGTAGGTGTGGGGACTAGTAGCCCTGCGGCTATTTTGCATACAGTTACTTCAGCAAGTTTTGATCCTACGGGTGTTTCTAATTTTGCTGGTGTAGGTTTATTTCTTCAGACCCCTGCTGGAGTTGCTGGAGATGGAAATTTTGGGTCAGCACTTGCGTGGAGCAGACCAGAAGATAACTCACGGTTTAAAACCGCAATAGCTCCTGTTCAAGAAGGCGCCGACCAAGATCGGCAAGGGTTAGCATTTTTTACTGCTGACGATGTTTCTGCGACAGTTGCCCCAGAGGAGCGGGTTCGAATTAGCAATGCAGGCAACGTAGGGATTGGCACTACGAGCCCTATTGCTCCGCTTCATGTTTCCAATAACAGTACTTTGGATGGAAAAATTCTTGTTGGTGGCAATGATAGCGGCGGCATTGGTTTTGATATTGATTATTCAAATTCGGGCGCTACAACTACAGTTATTAAGCAGCTTTACCGTGCATCTAATGCCGATGCTTTAATAGATATTGATACAGGTATTTTTACTGTTTCCACTGGAAGCTCTGGAGACGAGAGCTTGCGTATCGACAGCTCTGGCAGGCTCTTAGTTGGCACGTCTAGTGCGCGTACTACATCTACCGTTAACTGGCTTAGTCAGATTGAGGGAGGCTTTCTAACTGGATTAGGCATTACATCAAACAGTAATGACGCCGGTGGTGCTTACTTGTCTCTTGCCAAAAGCAGAGGCGCTTCCGTGGGTTCAAATACCATTGTTCAAAATGGTGATGGACTTGGTTTCATCCTTTTTTCAGGTGCGGATGGGACCGATGCAAATTCACAAGCTGCATTAATCGGTTGCGAAGTAGATGGCACACCCGGCGCTAACGACATGCCGGGCAGATTAGTGTTCTCCACTACGGCAAATGCTGCTGCTAGCCCTACCGAACGCTTGCGTATCAATAGCAGTGGTCAAATCGCTGTTACTGGCGCTGGTTCTGCTGCAGCCCCAGTCATCACGAAAAACGACGACCTCGACACCGGCATCTTCTTCCCCGCTGCTGACACTATTGCGTTTACCGAAGGCGGTAGTGAGGCCGCCCGCATCGACAGCTCCGGCAGGCTCCTAGTGGGCACGTCTAGTGTGACTGACACAAATGCTAAATTTATAGTAGAAGGCAGAGGAGTTAGTGGCGCTAATCCGGCACAAGTGCATTTGCGTCGAAATGAAGCTGCAACAGCAATAACTAGCGGTGAAAATATTGGATTCCTTGTATTTACAGACAACGCAGATAAGCAGTTTGCCGTTATTGGTTGTTCCGCAGACGCTGATGCTGGATCTGGTGATTACCCTGGCCGCCTAGTGTTCAGCGTTACTGCTGATGGCGCTAGTAGCCCAACCGAGGCAATGCGCATTACAAATGAAAGAAGAATACTAATGCAAAAGACTTCCGTAGGCATTGCCAATGAAGGTCTCGAATTTTATCCCGGATTAGGGCTAGGTGTTACAAATAACCAGAATCCAGTTTTACGGATAAATAGACTTGGTACTGATGGTAATCTTGTTGACTTTTACCAAGACAGTGCTCTTGAGGGAAGTATTTCAGTTTCAGGAACAACCGTCAGCTACAACGGTGCTCACCTTTCCCGCTGGTCCCAACTACCCGGCGGCGCAGAACGTACAGAAATTCTTCGCGGTACTGTACTTTCCAACATCGACGAAATGTGTACCTGGGGCGAAGAAAAAAACGAGCAGCTCAACCGCATGAAGGTGAGCGATGTTGAAGGTGATCCAAATGTGTCAGGCGTCTTCCAAGCGTGGGACGATGACGACGACACCTACACAGACGACTTCTACTGCGCGATGACGGGTGACTTTATCATCCGTATTGCAGAAGGCGTCACCGTTCAACGCGGCGACCTGCTGATGTCCGCTGGTGACGGCACTGCCAAACCTCAAGACGACGACATTATCCGCAGTAAGACCGTAGCCAAGGTGACTTCAACTCACGTCACTTGCACCTACGACGATGGCAGCTACTGCGTGCCCTGCGTGCTGATGGCTTGCTAAGACCAGTAGTCCTACTCAAAGATCTAGCTGGCTTGGTTATACTAACTGACCCGGCTAGATCTTATTTCTATGGCACTGGAGAGCACAGAGATTACCAAAGACCTGCTTCACGCCCTCTTTGATTACGAAGATGGCAAGCTTTACTGGAAGGGCAAGCACGAAAAAGAAGCTGGCTCTGTAGGAAATCGTGGTTATCGCTGTGTCTGCATTAATTATCGCAAGTACATGGCGCACCGCTTGATCTGGATTATGCATGGCAACGATCCAGTGGAAATGCTTGACCACATTGACGGCGATCAGCTCAATAACAAAATCGAAAACCTGCGCGCTGTAACCAACTCGCAAAACCAACGCAATCAAAAACTACGCAAAGACAGCACTTCAGGCATTAAAGGCGTGAGCTGGATTAAAGCTCATAAACGCTGGGCAGGACAAGTCTGGCACAAAGGCAAGCTTTATCGCGCTGGTTACTTTAAGGACAAAGATGAGTGCGCTGCCGCCGTCCGTGAATTGCGCGAGTCGCTCCACGGCGAGTTTGCACGCCACTGACCACGGGCAACTATCTGGAATTTCCGGATGGTTGCCTTTTGCTGTAGTGTGGTAGGGCAGCGGTGCGTCAACACCCTGCCCCTGGCCACAGTTCCCTAGAAACCATGACCAAGAAAGACTACAAGAAGATCCCACCGCCTGAGCTGATCCAGAAATGGTGCAAGGCAGCCCGTGGTGATCACCTCGAAATAATCATCAAAGCCGCTGAGTGGGGATACCGGCAACGCTGCTTGGAAGAACTCAGCGAGCTGGGACAAGAAATGCAAGTCTCCACTGCCTCGTAGTGATTCCGACTAAGCACATCATGACTAACCTAAAAGCTTTCTTGATTATTGCCTTTTTGGCAACGTTAATTGCGTTTAATTGGTGGTGGCTTCCACAGAAGTGGCACGCTTGTCAAAGGCTTTATGACAACAAGCTGGCGCAGGTTATGTGCCTGCTAGCCAAGCAGTGAGGAACCCTAATCACCCATGATCCACTTGTTTCGCAAGGAGTCAGCTCGCACATCTCTTTGGGTAGACCTGTCCGATTGCTGGACACGCGACGGAAAACCTATTTGGTTTCAATTTCGCAAGCTTCAACACCCGCGAGATCCAAAGTGCCGGGCACTCTCTTTGATCGTTGGTCCATTGGCGATCAAGCTTGGCTGGATCTCTGAACCCTCGTAGTGTGGAACCCACTAATTACCCATGACAGACCAACAAAAACTTGAATTTCTTCTTTCTAAACTCCAAGACAGCGCAAACTGCAAGCACTGCATTGATGAATACGGCGATGATTACGGTCCCTCAGATGCTGGAAACTATGATGATACTTTCGATGATGGGCGCTGGTATGGCGAGATTGAGTTTGCCCGTGAACTGCTTCGGCATATTGCTGACAAACCTGCAACCTTGTAGTCGCTTCCACTTCTATGTCCATGACAGCAAACGGCACTGGTCAGATTAGCGACGGCTATCACACCTTCAACGAGTTGTACGAGCACCGTCACGCACTGTGCTTGGCACTCATGAAGGCGATGCCCGAACACTGGTGGTTCAGCAAGCGCCATCACGACGGAGAGCTTTGTTTTGGTGACGGCGACTGGTTCATTGTTGGCGCCACATTGCCTGGGATTCCTTGTGGAGAGGTCACTTATCACCTGCCCTCCCGTCTGTGGGAACATGCGAATACCACGGGTGCCACCAGACTTGAGCATGGCCGTTTATGGGACGGACATACGTCTGAAGACGTTACCGCACGCCTTCTTGCATGGGTTTCATCTACTCATTCTCAGCCCTCTTAGTCACCTTCTCTAATTTGCCTAGGACGGCTTTCCGCCGTCCTTTTCTTTTGCCATTGTTTAAACTAAGAAAGATCATTATTTCAACCATGACCACTGAAATCACTTGGGGCATTAGCCAGCTTGAGCGACAGCTTGCTGACGGAATTGTTTACACGGTTCACTATACCGTTGAAGCCTTTGACGGCACTTATCGTTCGTCGGCATATGGCAGTCTTGGCCTTGAAGCTCCTGAAGAGGATGAAATGATTCCCTATGCAGACCTCACGCCTGAAATCGTGACTGGCTGGGTAAAGGAAAAGTTTGGCGAAGAAAAGGTGCAAGAAATTTGCGACGCCCTACAAGCGCAAATTGACCAGCAGAAAACGCCTACTACAGGCACCGGCCTGCCTTGGGCTAGCTAAGCTTTTGTTTTCATCGTCCTTCCATGGCGACAAAATCAAAGATTGGCATCAGCGGACAAAAGCAGCTTGTCCCCAACAAAAGTAAGCGTACTAGGCAGGGTAATGGCAAAAATAGCAAACCCAGTCATGGGCGCAAACTAAGCCGAGGACAAGGTAAATAAAACAAGGGCCGAAAGGCCCTTTCTTTTTGCGCGTACAATAAAAGAAAGACATTATTCCAATGGGGCAAGTAATTAGGGGCGGCGAACAGTTTGAAACTGCAATTGCTGCTGATTATCGCGGGCAAATTATTCGTCGTGGTATTGATAGTGGAGAAGTGGATGCTTTTGCCAGGAAGCGCGTAAGTGAGCCATATACGCTTTTTGATAGCACAATGCGTTATGACAAACGTGCTGAAAATTGGAACGAAACCATTGTTGGTTCTGGTGCGTCCGAGCATAATATTTATCAAAGTTCAGTGCTAATGAGCACTGTTGCTTCTGGCGATAGCGTAATGAGGCGCACTCGTCGGAGATTTCCCTACCAGCCAGGCAAAGCGCTCAGAAATGGAGAACCAGTGCTCACGCCGACTGGATGGAAAGCAATTGAAACGCTTTAATCATGAGCGCATTACAATGAAAGAAAAAGGCAGTCATGATCACGCCAGGAAGCCACGATATTACT